>Ga0315291_10000646_pt1 | contig 46357 bp, 41 predicted proteins | sample YL17G12_20_MG_FD_203070 | JGI IMG/M metagenome (GOLD analysis project Ga0315291, IMG submission 203070) | Sediment microbial communities from Yellowstone Lake, YNP, Wyoming, USA - YL17G12_20 | ecosystem: Environmental > Aquatic > Freshwater > Lake > Sediment | place: USA: Wyoming | collected...
TCCGTCTTCTCGTTTCGAATTAGATTGTGCGTACCCTGGGCCCTGGCTCCGGGTTAATTGGTGCCGGAACCAGGCACCGAGTAGTCACAGATGCCATCGCCGTTGGTATCGGTGTAGTTTCTGCACCATCCGGGGTAAGGATCGTTGACCATGCCCCGTGGACAGGCTACGCCACTTTGTTGCTGCACGGGCTGTTCCGGCTCACTCGTCCTTTGAAGCCCATTGTAACCACAATACCTGAGAGCACCCTAAGCGATTGCTGAGAGAAGACTGAGAGTCTATGGTGCACGATAGGGTGGGGAGGGGCGCCTCAGCGCTCCTCCCCACCGTTGCTCATAGACCACCTCTTTTCTCAAACGTCAGCCTGGCAGGCCGCCCAGTCACTCACTCTCAGGAGGTCTTGGGTTGCCCCATCTGCCGCCGAAGCCCAAGCCCCGTCGTCCTCCAGGGAAAAAGCCCTGCTCCAGCCCCTCGAGCAGCCAGTCGGCCTGTTCTTGACTCATCTTGCCATCTTCGACCGCCTGCTCGATGGCCTCCCGCCTGGCCTCGACCTGGGCGGCATTCAGCGCATCCTGCACTGCTTCCATCTCGACGCCTTGCTTCTCGGCGATCTCTTCCAGGCTCTTGCCCGAGTGCAACTCTGTAAAGAGTTCTTGGGGGGTCAGCCCCAGGGTCTCGGCGGCTGTGTCGAACATTGTCCATTGGCCGCCGCCGTCCCAGCCAAACATGCCGGGCCCCGGGCCGCCCCGGCCCCGGCCACCAGCGTGCCGGCCGGGGGGGCCTGCCCCGGGCCTGTCGGAGGGGGCTGTAGGCTCGGGCGTGGGATCCTGGGCGGATACGACTGCGACCCCGATCAGGCCCACCAGCAGCAGTGCCACCAGCACACCGCCAGACAGTAGGAGAAGCCTCTTTTTGCTCATCTGATTCACCTCCCTTCCATTCAGATTTGGGTTGGTTTTTCTCCGACCCGCTTCCATGTATACCAGGAGGATGTAAGGAGGTTATGAAGAAGCGGTAAGGATTCAGTATAGATCGTAGGCGCGATACCTGAGAGTAGCCTGAGCAGGGGCTGAGAAAGTGTTGAGAATCTTTCGAGTGCTGGCCCTACCGCTTGTACTCAGAGGCCATTTATGGCCGAACTCACCCGAATTGCTTGACAAAGCGGTCGGCGTGTGGTAATATGTAGGAAACGTTACCGGTATTGTTACCGGTATTGTTACCGGTATTCTTCTAGCAGCAAATCGAAACGAACGCATCCCATGAGTCATGCCAAAGCAACTGTTACCATTCGGGATGTGGCCGAAGCCGCCGGGGTGTCGGTCACTACGGTATCACGCGTGCTGAACGGCAAGGGCGACGTGGCGCCCGAGACCTATCGGAAAGTGCAAGGCGTCATTGAGAGTCTGGGCTATTCTTCAAGCCTGGCGGCTAGAGGCATGCGCAGCCACAGAATGAACGTGATTGGCCTGATCATGCCCGACCTGGGGGATCCTTTCGCGATTCAGGTGCTGAAGGGTGTCAACCGGGCGATTACAGAGCTTGACCTCGACCTCATCGTGCACACTGGCGGCGACCTCAACCAGGAGTCCACTGCCGATCGAGAGCGACGGCACGTCTCGCTGCTGACTGGCGGTATCACCGATGGTGTCATTGTCGTTACGCCTGCCGCAACCACCTTCTCCACCGCCTCGCCGGTGGTAGTCGTTGACCCCAACAACGTAACGCCTGATTGCCCCGTCGTCATCGCTACCAACCGGTCCGGGGCTCTGGCGGCAATGGAGCATTTGATCGGCCTGGGACACCGGAGGATTGGTTTCATCAGCGGGCGCCCTGAGCTGCAGAGCGCCGTCCGCCGTTTGCTGGGCTACGAGGACGGCTTGCAACAGGCCGGCATCCCCCTGGACCCCGACCTGATCCAGACAGGCGACTATTCCAGGCAGACCGGATTCGCCTGCGCCCAGAGACTACTGAGCCTATCTGATCCGCCGACAGCCATATTCGCGGCCAACGACCAGTCCGCCATTGGCGCTATCCAGGCCGCCCAGCAGGCCGGATTGCGCGTCCCGGACGACCTGTCTGTGGTTGGATTCGACAATATTCCCGAGGCGGCCTACACCCACCCTGGTCTGACGACGATTGACCAGTTCATTGACGACATGGGGTACGTAGCCACGGAGATGTTGATCAGCCTGATCAAAGGCAACTCCCTGGAAAGCAACGTGTACAAGATGCCCACCCAGCTCGTGGTTAGGGATTCGTGCCGTACTATCGCAGGCAATGCTCGATAGGGCCTGCCAACCGACTGTCGCAAGTGAGTAGCGCGTACCGCAGATTCTGAGAGAGGAGGTGATGCGAGCGATCTATCGAAGTTGGTTAGTACTGCCTCAGGGTTAGAAAGTCGGTTTAGCTTCAACCTAGGATATTTAAGGAGGGAGAAATGGAAGTGGGTAAGAAGACACTTAGCCGCAGGGAATTCCTGCAGGGCGCGGCCCTGGCCGCTACTGCGATGGTAGCGAGCGCCTGTGCAGCGCCGACACCCGAGGTCAAAGAGGTGGAGGTCACGCGTCTCGTCGAGGTCGCGGGAACCCCGGTGGTCGAGCAGGTCGTCGTGACGGCCACACCGCCCCCAGTGGTAAAAGCAGAAGCGCCCGCTGTGCTGGGCGTTTTGCCCAGAAGCGAGACGCTGATCGCCGATATCCTCACCGGGCGCGTTGGATCACCCAGCAACTTCAACGAGTGGGTGGGCTGGAAGAATCGCGATCGCGGCATGCAGACTCTGGCAAACGAGCCGCTGTGGACGGTTGACTTTGCTACCGGCGAGATCATCAACGGCTCCGCCGACGGCGACCCGATCTACAACGACGACTTCACCGAAGTGACCATCAAGCTGCGCCAGGGCACCACCTGGTCGGATGGCGAGCCGTTCACCTCGGCGGACCTGGTCTTCACGGTCGAGACATTGATGAAGTATGAAGGCTTTAGCGCCACCAGCTTCTTCAATGAAAATGTCGCTACAGTCTCCGCCACCGATGATTACACCGTGGTCTTCAAGCTGAAGCAGTCCAACTCGCGCTTCCACACGACGTTCCTCGACCGTTGGGGCTGCACCTGGGTCATGCCCAAGCACATCTTTGAAAAAGTGGAAGACCCGGTCACGTTTGAATTTAATCCCTTCGTCGGCACCGGCCCCTACAAACTGCACAGCTTCGACCCCGCCGGGTTCTGGACGATCTGGGAGAAGCGCGAAGACTGGGATAAGAGCCCGACTGGCATCCTCTTCGGTGAACCGGTGCCCAAGTACATTGTGTACCAGAACTTTGCCAACGAAGGCGCCAAGATACTCGCCCAGCTAACCCACCAGGCAGACGTTGTGAACCTCTCGTCCGACGGGCTGAAGGCCCTGCTGGCCCAGTCGAAGACCTCGCGCGCCTACCAGCCGACCTTCCCTTGGGTGGTCAACAACGACCCGTGCATTACCGGGATCACCTACAACACCGCCCGGCCTCCGTTTGATAATGTGGACGTGCGCTGGGCGCTGACGCTGGCGATTGACATCGTCGATTACCTGGCTATCGCGATGGATGGCACTGCCACGATGAGTCCCGTCCACGTTCCGCACCTCGGCGCCTATCCCAAGGACTACATCGAACCGATGCAGGACTGGCTGAAGGAATTAACCGTTGATATTGGCAACGGCGAGACCTTCGCAGTCTACGATCCGGATGCGCCCAAGCGGGTTGTGGAATACGCCAAGGGGCGTGGGTATACCTTCCCGGAGGATCCTGAATCGGTTGCTAAGGCGTTTGGGCTTGGCTGGTACAAGTATGCCCCTGATATCGCCGAAAAGCTGCTCGTCAAGAATGGCTTTAGTAGAGATGCCGATGGCAAATGGCTGCTGCCCGATGGCAAGCCCTGGAAGATTGCCTTCATGACCGAGACGGACATGACCCACCCGGGTGTGCGCAACGGAATGGCCGCCGTCCAGCAGTGGAAGAAATTCGGTATTGACGCCGAACACTACCCCACTGAAGCGCAAGCAAACCTCATCTCCATCGGCGATTTTGACGTTTCCCAAAGCTGGCCTGCTCAGGAGCCCTGGGGTGCTGGCCCCGACCTCTACCGCGTGCTCAACTACTACAACTCAGAGTATGTGAAACCGCTGGGTGATACCACCAATGGCCACCCATCCCGCTGGTCCAGCCCCGAAATGGACGCCATCATCAAGAAGCTGCGCGAGACCGACCCCACCGACTACGCGGCGGTCGTCGCGGTTGGCACCGAAGGCTTGAAGGAAGCTGTCCGGCAGATGCCTGGCACTCCCACCTTCGGATATGTCGGCTTTGTCGGCTGGGACCAGTATTACTGGACCAACTGGCCCGGCAGCGAGAACGCCTATACCCAACCCTACACGCACTGGGGTCCATTCAAGTACATGACGCCGTTCTTGAAGCCCACCGGAGCATAGGCTGGTATACAGTTAGTCTTGTTCGCGTGTGTGGTGTGCGCGGGTTACCCGCGCACACCATATCTGCGATTCCAACATGAGGTACCCGCTTTGGCATTCACAAAACGATATCTCATTCCACGTCTGATCCAGTATTTTCTGGTCATCTTCCTGGGTATCACGGCCGTGTTCTTCATCCCCAGGCTTATCCCCAATGACCCCGTCCAGCGAACGCTGCAAGAGATGAAAGCCCGCGGCTCATTCCTGGATCCGGGAACAATGGATGAAATTATCGCCGACCTGACCGAGATGTACGGCCTGGAAGGGTCATGGGGAGAGCAGTACCTCGCCTTCTGGGGAAGATTTGTACGCGGGGATTTTGGCGTTTCTTTCTTCCAGTTCCCAACCCCGGTAAACAAGCTCATTGGGATCGCCTTGCCGTGGACCCTGGGGCTGCTCCTCGTAACCACCATCCTCTCCTGGACGCTTGGCAATATCATCGGCGGGCTGGCGGGGTATTATTCGCGCAGGCACTGGTCGCGCGCGCTGGATACGGTAGCAATGATCGTCCGCCCGCTTCCGTATTATATCTTCGCTTTCGCGCTGCTCCTGCTGCTGGCCTACGTAGTCAGGTGGTTCCCGGTTTCCGGTGGGACCGACATCGGGAGAAAGGTCGCGTTCAACTGGCCCTTCATCAAGGATGTGCTCAGGCACTCGTTCCTTCCAGCCCTGTCGCTGATCATCCTCGGCGGGGCCATCAACTTCCAGACGATGAAGCTGATCGTGCAGAACGTCAACGCCGAGAACTTTGTGCAGTACGCCAAGCTGGGCGGGGTGACCGAGGACCGGATCGTGTCCAAGTACGTGATCCGCAACGCATTGCTCCCGCAGATCACGGGTCTGGCGCTGTCGCTCGGGCAGATTTTCAGCGGTGCGCTGATCACAGAGATCGTCTTCTCGTACCCCGGCCTGGGCTCGCTGCTCTATCACGCTATTGTCAACGGCGACTACAACCTGATCATGGGCATCACGGTATTTTCGATCTTCGCCATCACTACCGCCATCCTCATCGTGGATCTTTTATATCCCATCTTCGACCCGAGAGTCAGGTACACATAGGAAGCGTGGACACCGTGAAAGTACTCAGAGACCTCTTCAAAGATTATCGGTTCGCGCTGAGCTTTTGCGTGCTGGTTGTGCTGGTGATCATGGCATTGCTCTCCTTTTTCTCACCCTACGACCCGACATTGTGGGGTGTCGCCCCGCGCGATTTAGAGCCGTCTTGGGAACACTGGTTGGGTACCGATTCGAATGGTCAAGACATCTTTTGGCAGGCCACCTTCGCCGTGCGTAACTCGCTGATCATCTCGCTCATTGCCGGGCTGGTGTCGCGCCTCATCGCGATTATCGTGGGCATGATTGCCGGTTATAGGGGCGGAACGACGGACCGGGTCCTGATGTTCATTAGTGACAGCCTGCTGGTGATCCCGCTGTTCCTCATTATGGTGATGCTGTCAATGCTGGTGCGCCAGTATATGAACCTGGCAGTGCTGGGCCTGATGCTGTCAATCTTCGGCTGGGCCTGGGATGCGCGCCTGATCCGCTCGGTGATCTTGAGCCTGCGCGAGCGCGAATTTACCCAGACGGCAATCCTCTCGGGGACCGGCACATTGCGTATGGTGCTTAATGAGTACATGCCCTTCGCCATGCCCCTGATCTTTTCGACCCTGATCAACAACATGTCCTGGGCCATTGGCCTGGAGATCACGCTGGCGATTCTGGGCCTGGTCAATATGAGCATCCCCACCCTGGGCACCATGCTCAACTGGGCGATCACCTACCAGGCCATCCTGTTGATGCGCTGGTGGTGGATTGGCACTCCGGTGGTCTTGTCAGTCTTACTGTTTATCGCCCTGTACTGGATGTCGGTCAGCATCAGCGAATACCTGGATCCGAGAACACGCATCCAACGGGTCGGGACGCAGTGAGGCTAGCATGAACAAGACGATACTCAGGACTGAAGGGCTAAAAGCCTTCTACGTGCTCGACCTGCATGGCACCCAAAAGGTGGTCAAAGCGGTCAACGAGGTCGGTCTCGAGATCCAGGAGAACGAAGTCTACGGGATTGCCGGCGAAAGCGGCTGCGGAAAGACGACACTTCTGAAAGCGCTCTTCGGCGCCATCGAGCCTCCGTTGAGGCTGATCGGAGGGAAGGTCTATTACTGTCTGTTCATTGAGGAGACCGACGTCTCTTCTCTCAGCGCAGAGGACAAGAGAAGGCTGCGCTGGGAGTATGTTTCCTACGTTCCGCAGGGTTCGATGAGCGTGCTCAATCCCGTGCTCAAGGTGAAAGAGACCTTCCGAGATTTCATCGAGAGCCACGTGGGCGGAAAGACGAGAGAGGAAGCCTTCGAGATCGCCAAGAGACATATTACGGAGTTGGGACTGCCGCATACGATCCTGGATGCTTATCCACACCAGTTGTCGGGTGGCATGCGACAACGGGTTACGATCGCCCTGGCAGCGCTTCTAAAGCCCCGGATTATGATCTGTGATGAGCCCACGACGGCACTCGACGTCGTCGTCCAGAGAGGAGTCGTGCAACTGCTGCGGGACATTCAAGAATATCTGGAAAACACGATCGTCCTGGTCACGCATGACATGGGCGTTCAGGCTAATATCGCCGACCGGATCGGTATCATGTACGCCGGAAAGATAGTCGAAGAGGCGACAACCGAGGGAGTTTTCGGCAACCCGCTCCATCCCTACACCAGGTATTTGATCAACTCTCTGCCGAGGTTTGGGGACAAAACGATGCGCGAGAGCGTACCCGGAAGTCCGCCTTCTCTGATCAATCTCCCCAGCGGTTGCCCCTTCCACCCAAGGTGTCCCTACGTTCTAGATATCTGTACAAAACAGATGCCGAGCCTCATTGTCCTGGAACCCAGCCACAAAGTTGCTTGCTGGTTGGTCGGAGAAGGAAAAGATGGGAAAGCTTCTTGAGATTGATCATCTGACAAAAGTTTTCTCCTTGGGAAGCATGATCTCGAGGATCAGGATAACGGCAACCGACAATGTGTCTTTTTACATCAGACCGGCGGAGATCTTTGCCTTGGCCGGTGAGAGCGGATGTGGAAAAACAACTGCCGCCAGGATGATTCTGGGCTTTGAGGAGCCGACCTCAGGTACCATCGTGCACAAAGGCAAGCAGGGCGGGAGATCGAAAAACAAGAAGATCTGGTTCACCGAAGGCGTGCAAGCGATCTTCCAGGACCCGTTTGGGACATTCAACCCGCTCCGCAGAGTGGACCGGTATTTCTTTGAGACCGTCCAAAATTTCAGGTTGGCAAGAGGCAATGGAGAGGCAATAAAACTGATCGAGGAGAAGCTGAATGCCGTAGGTCTTTCCTACGAAGAGTTCTCTGGCAAGTACCCGAGTGAGTTCTCCGGAGGGCAACTGCAGAGGATTTCCATAGCCAGAGCCTTGCTGACAAACCCAACTCTTCTGATCGCGGATGAACCCGTTTCGATGGTGGATGCTTCCTTGAGAATGTCAATCGTGAATCTGTTCAAAAAGCTCAAGGAAGAGTCTGGGCTGAGTGTGCTATACATTACACACGATCTGGCAACCGCCTACTATGTGAGCGATCGCATTGCCATCATGTTCAGAGGGAACATCGTGGAAATGGGGCCTGTGGAGCGGGTGTTGATGGACCCCAAACATCCGTACACGAGGCTGCTCAGAGAATCCATCCCTGAGGCGGATCCCAAAAAGCGATGGAGCAAGGCGATCACACTGTCTGACATCGAATACGAAGAATACTTGAGAGCGGGCTGCAAATTCGCAGGGAGATGCCCCGACGCAACGGAGACATGCAAAAGCCAAGTGCCCCAGGATGTTCATATTGACGACGTGCTCGTCAAGTGTCACAAGTACCACTCAGTGATGAAGGATACGAGTTCTTCGCACTGCCTTGCCTGATTTCAAGAGCTGAGACAACTCCGCACGGCTTGCCCACGAACACGTGCCTTCAACTTCTGCCCCTCACGCCTGAAACCCCTCCATCCGTCCGCCCATTCTTCATCGCTGCTCTTGCTCCGAAATGCTTGACCTGCGAACGCATTGCTGTATACTGTTCATAAGGCCAAGAGTGTGTGACGCGAGAGGACCGGTGAAGTGGACGGAAAGGAGCATAACTGTGTCTAATTTGGGAAAACGCTGGCTACTGGCTAAGGACTTCTTGAGTGATACACGGATTGTTGATTCATACCCGCACAAGTATGTACTGCTCCTGGATCATTCTATTGACGTGTCACATCAGAATTTGCTCATCGCTATTGAGCAAATGGAAAAGCGAGGCTGGATGTTGCACAGTATTGCTTGTACAGAGAGCGCCGGGTATATGTATGCCTTGATGTGTCGCAAGCAATGACGAGAACTCAACCTCGACCTCCTTGCCGCGCCCGTGAGGTGGAACTCCTCCCAGCCCGGCATGCCCGACGAGCTGCTTGCCGGTCGAAAAGCGGGTGATACGGGCTTCTCAGCATTTTCTCAGCATTCGCACAGCTACCTTTCAACTGCTGCGTCTACAATGTGGTATAATTTGAGACGATGAACTAGAAACCCGGTTTTTGGGAAAAACCGGGTTTCTCAAGGGTTTCTCAAGAACGGAACGGACGATGGCGACCGTACTTGTGGTGGATGACGACGAAAAGCTGCTCAAGATGCTGCGACGAACCCTGATTTACGAGGGCTTTGACGTCGTGACTGCCACTGACGGGCGTGAGGCGCTGGCGCAAGTGGAAGCACACCAACCGGACGTCATCGTACTGGACTGGCTCATGCCTGGATTGGATGGCCTCGGCGTGATAGACCGCCTGCGGGCGGCACACGACCAGACGATGGTGCTGATGCTCACGGCCCGCGACGCCATTGAGGACCGCGTGGAAGGACTGGAGAGCGGGGCCGACGATTACCTGGTCAAGCCCTTCGCCCCCGCTGAACTGCTGGCGCGCGTACGTGCCCTGTTGCGGAGGTCGGCGGCGGCGAGCGCCGCTGCGGCGGAAGAACAGCCGCTGGCCTACGCTGGCCTCTTGCTCGACCCGCTGACCCGCCAGGTGCGGCGCGGCGAGCGGCAATTCGAACTCACGCCGACCGAGTTCGATCTCCTTCACTACCTGCTGCGCCATCCCCGCCAGGTGTTATCAAGGCAGCAGATTCTGCAAGAGGTGTGGGGGTACGACTTTGGCGGTGACGACAACGTGCTGGAGGTATACGTCGGCTATCTGCGCAAGAAGACGGAACAGGTGGGCGAAGCGAGGCTGATCCAGACAGTCCGTGGCGTCGGTTACGTTCTGCGCGAGGAATAGGGGGGTGAGTACACCCCTTGGATGAGTAATCCCAATGTCCATTCGCCTGCGTCTAACACTGCTGTACACGACCATCCTGGCTCTGACCCTGGCCAGCCTGGGTGGGATACTGTACAGCACCCAGTACCGGTCTATGAGCGGGAGCGAGGAACGCTCGCTGGCTGACCTGGCGCGCCGCGTCGTCGAGCATCGCCAACTGGGTCGCGAATTCGGAGAGCCCGCATTCCCCCCCTTACCACCGCAGGATGAGGCGGGCGACCCCGGCCGCCCGCCTGTCCCCAACCGCAGGTTCGGCTTCCCGGCCACGTATGTGCAGGTGATCAACCTGGAGGGACAGGTGCTCTCACGCTCGGAGAACCTGCAGGAGGTGACCCTGCCTCTCAGCCATGCCGGGCTTCAGGCGGTGCAGAGAGGGGAATCGTGGGTGGAGATGGCCTCCATTGAGGATGAACGGCTCATGATCTATAGCGCCCCCGTCGCAATTGAAGGCCGTGTCACCGAAATTGTGCAGGTGGCGCACTCCATCGCCGGGCAAGATCAGTATCTGGGTACGCTGGGGAGAAACCTGCTCGTCGGCAGTGGGATCGCGCTCGTGATCGCGTTTGGCTCGGGGTGGATCCTGTCTGGGGTGGTGTTGCGTCCGATCCACCGTGTCACGCAGACGGCCCGGGCCATCGGCACTGAACGGGATTTCGGCCGCCGCGTTGACTACAGCGGTCCCAACGACGAGATTGGGCAGTTAGCCACCACCTTCAACGCCATGCTGACGGCGCTGCAGGCCGCCTACCAGCAGGTCGAGCAGTCGCTGCAGCAACAGCGCAAGTTTGTGGCCGACGTGTCTCACGAACTGCGCACTCCCCTCACCACCCTGCGGGGCAACCTGGCGCTGTTACGCCGCAAGCCCTCCATCAGTGACGAGGATCGGGCAGACATTCTCGATGACATGGCCGGTGAGAGCGACCGGCTGATCCGCCTGGTGAACGACCTGCTGGCGCTGGCGCACGCAGAGTCGGGCCGCCTGCTGCGCAGCGATGTCGTTCCCATCAGGCCTCTCGTCGAAGACGTGTGCCGGCAGGGCAGGCTGCTCGATCCGGAGAGACTGGTCACCTGCACTTCCGTGAGCGAGGCGGCCGTAATCGGTGACCAGGATGCGCTCAGGCAGGTGCTGTTGATCCTGGTGGACAATGCGCTCAAACACACCGCAGGGCCGGTCACGGTGACTGCCGAAGCCGCCGGCGAACACGTCACGATGAGTGTCCGCGACGCCGGCCCCGGCCTCGAGCCGGAGGTGCTGGCACACATTTTCGAGCGCTTCTATCGTGGGAAGAGCGGTTTGGCTGAGCGGGAGATTCCTCACTCCGTTCGGAATGACAACGGGGGGATTCCTCACTCCGTTCGGAATGACAACGGGGAGATTCCTCACTCCGTTCGGAATGACGACAGGGAGAGGCCGGGCATCGGACTGGGGCTGGCCATCGCCAAGGCGCTGGTGGAGGCCCAGGGAGGCACGATCGCCGTCGAAAGCCAGGCGGAGCAGGGCAGCGTTTTCACCGTGAGTTTACCCCGGGCTGTTCATCCGTAGCCGGGTTCGCCGGATGAGTCGCCAAGTGAGATGAAAACGTCGAGGCTGTTCAAGTTTCTCAAGCCGTACTGGCGGTGGGCGACCCTGGCGCCACTGCTGATGGTCCTCGAAGTGGCGATGGACCTGATGCAGCCCAAGATGATCCAGCGCATCGTTGATCAGGGCATCGCGCGGCTCGACATGGCCGTGGTCGCCAACACGGGGCTGCTGATGGCCGGGCTGGCGTTCATCGGCGCCATAGGCGGCGTGGGCTGCACGGTGTTCTCGATGCTGGCCTCGCAGGGATTTGGCACCGACCTGCGCGGCACCCTCTTTCGCAAGGTGCAGTCACTCTCCTTCGGCAACCTGGACAGGCTGGAGACGGGGCAGTTGATCACGCGCCTGACCAACGACGTGACCCAGGTGCAAGAGGTGGTGTCCATGATGCTCCGCATCATGGTCCGGGCACCTTTGATGCTGATCGGCAGCCTGATTCTGGCAATCGTCACCAGTCCGCGCCTGGCCTTCATACTGGTCGTGTTGGGACCGCTGGTGCTGGCCGTGCTGGCCTGGGCGATCAACAGGGCTTATCCACTGTTCGGCACGGTGCAGCGCAAACTCGACGACCTGAACACGGTCATGCAGGAGAACCTGGCCGGAGTGCGCGTGGTCAAAGCGTTCGTGCGCGCTGAGCACGAGAAGCACCGTTTCGGAGCCGTCAACGACAGCCTGATGGCGCGCACGATCCACGCGGCGCGGACGGTGGCCGTGACGGCGCCGGCGACGATGCTGGCGCTCAACCTGGGCGTCGTCGGTGCGATCTGGTTTGGCGGCCTCCAGGTGACCTATGGTGGGATGAAGGCGGGGGAACTCATCGCCTTCGTCAACTACCTGATGCGCACGTTGATGTCGTTGACATTTGTCAGCATGTTGGTGATGCGCTTCGCACGCGCCGAGGCGTCGGCTGACCGCATCCAAGAAGTGTTGGATAGCGCCCCCGAGGTCCAGGACAGGGCCGATGCCCTGAGGGTGTTTGCGCCGCAGGGACAGGTGGCGTTCGAGAACGTGACCTTCAGTTACGATAGGGACGGGCGTGCTCCGGTGCTCAAGGGGATCAGTTTTTCGGCTGAGCCGGGACAAACGGTGGCCATTCTCGGCGCGACGGGTGCGGGCAAATCCAGCCTGATCCACCTGATCCCCCGGTTCTACGACGCGACCGGGGGGCGGATCACCATGGATGGCGTGGACGTGCGCGACGTGAGCGAGGCCGCGCTGCGTCACAACGTCGGCATCGCACTGCAAGAATCGGTGCTCTTTAGTGGCACGATCCGCGACAACATCCGGTACGGGCGGCCCGACGCCAGCGATGAGGAGGTGGTCGCCGCGGCCAAGGCGGCGCAGGCCCACGACTTTATCCGCCAGTTCCCGGATGGCTACGACACCGTGCTGGGCCAGCGGGGGGTGAACCTCTCCGGCGGGCAAAAGCAGCGCATCGCCATCGCCCGCGCCTTGCTCACCCGGCCGGCCGTGCTCATCCTCGACGACAGCACCAGTTCGGTTGACGTCGAAACGGAAACCAGGATCCAGGACGCGCTGGAGGGGCTGATGCGCGAGCGCGCGAGCCCTGTCCTGAGCACACGCGCAGGAGTCAGGACGTGCTTTGTCATCGCCCAGCGCATCAGCACAGTGCTGAACGCCGACAAGATCCTGGTGCTGGACGACGGCCAGATCGTGGCCGAGGGCACGCACAGCGAATTGCTGGCCTCGAGCCCGATCTACCGCGAGATCTATGAGTCGCAACTCGGAGACGGAGCGCTGGCCCATGCGTGAGCGTAGACCGGATCAAGACCGAGACCAGCGCATACGTCCCCCGATGATGGGGCGCGGTGGTGGGCCGGCGCTCTACCTGCTGAGCGAGCGAGAGCGCGCCAAAGATGTGCGCGGCACACTGCCGCGCATCTGGGGGTACCTGAAGCGACAAGGGTGGGCGCTGGCGGGCGTAGTTCTGCTGGTGGCAGTGACAGTGGGCCTCGATCTGCTGGGGCCTTACCTGATGGGCAGGGCGATTGACGAGCATATCCTCAAGGGGGACCTGCCCGGCCTGGCGCGCACGGCGTTGTTGATGGCCGGCGTTGCTTTGGCCATGTCGTTGACCTCCTGGCTGCAGACCTATGTGATGATCGGCGTGTCGCAGCGCGCCGTGCGCGACATCCGCACCGACCTCTTTGCCAGGCTGCAGACGTTCTCCCTGCGCTTCTTTGACCAGCGCACGCACGGCGAACTGATGAGCCGGCTGGCGAACGACGTGGAGAACATTAGCAACGTGCTCACCGAAAGCGTCACGCAACTGCTCTCCGGCCTCCTGAGCCTGATCGGTGTGGCGACGATGATGTTTCTCATCAACGCGCGCCTGGCGGTGGTTAGCCTGGTGACGATCCCGCTGATGGTGTCGCTGAGTCGCTGGATCGCCAGGCACACGCGCAAGGGGTTCCGCGAGCAGCAAGAGGCACTGGGTGTACTGAACGGCATCATCGAGGAAACGGTCACCGGGCAGCGCGTGGTCAAGGCCTACGTGCGCGAGCAGGCGGCCGTCGAGCAGTTCGACGCCGCCAACCACAGGCTACGCCGTGCGTCCACGTATGCCCAGATCTTTGCCGGAACGATGGGCCCGATCACCAACTTTGTCAACAACGTGGGCTTCGCCATCGTCGCCGGCGCGGGCGGCTGGATGGCCGTGCGAGGGTTGGCGACGGTGGGCACCATCGCCAGTTTTGTCAACTATGCACGGCAACTTGCGCGCCCCTTGAACGAAATCGCCAGCCTGTACAACTCGATCCAGTCAGCCATCGCCGGAGCGGAGCGCGTGTTCGAGATCATTGACCAGGTGCCCGAGATGCAGGATGCAGCGGACGCCCGGCCGCTGGCACGCATTCAGGGAGAAGTGACTTTCGACGACGTGTGCTTTGGCTACGAGGAGGGGGTGCCCGTGCTCAAGCGGGTCAGCCTGCACGCCGAACCGGGGCAGACGATCGCCCTGGTCGGGCCGACGGGAGCGGGCAAAACGACGATCGTCAACTTGCTGACCCGCTTCTATGACGTCAACAGCGGCAACATCCGGATTGATGGGGTGGACATCCGCCAGGTGAAGATGGACGACTTGCGCCGCAGGCTGGGCATCGTGCTGCAGGACACGTTCCTGTTCTCCGGCACGGTGAGGGACAACATCCGCTATGGGCGGCTGGATGCCACCGACGAAGAGGTCGTGACTGCCGCCACGCTCGCCAACGCCGACCAGTTCATTCACCGCCTGCCCCAGGGCTACGACACGCTGCTGTCGGAACGGGGCAGCAACCTCAGCCAGGGGCAGCGGCAGTTGCTGGCCATCGCCCGTGCGGCCCTGGCCGATCCCGGCATCCTGATCCTGGACGAGGCGACGAGCAGCGTGGACACGCGTACGGAAAAGCACATCCAGGAGGCCATGCTACGCTTGATGGAAGGGCGCACCAGTTTCGTCATCGCCCACCGCTTGAGCACGATTCGCGGAGCGGACAAGATCCTGATGGTCAACGATGGTGAGATCGTCGAGCAGGGTACACACCAGGAACTGCTGGCGCGGAAAGGCTTTTACCACCACCTGTACATGAGCCAATTCAAGGGGCGGCCGGCCATGCATGCGTTGCAGCCTGCGTCCGTAGGCGCGGAAAGAGCGACTGAAGTCGCCACTACGAACTGACCAGCGACTGAAGTCGCCACTACGCACCAATCCGAGGCGGCTCCCTGGAATTAGATCACTTGTGCGCCGTTGCTGGCTGCACAGACGTACACGTTGGGTGTGAGGCCGGTGGTGGCCTGGTAACAGCCGGCCACAGCCGTGGCGAAGGGATGAGCGGCGTGAGATTCTTCGTCGCTGCGCTCCTCAGAATGACAATCGGTGCGGACGAGGGCCACGGCGCAGCCGCCGAACCCCGCGCCCGTCATGCGGGCGCCGTAGCAGGATTCCTGCTGGCGGGCGCACGCCACCATCGCGTCCAACTCACGGCTCGACACCTCGAAATCGTCCCGCAGGCTGGCGTGGCTGGCGTCCATCAGTTGGCCCAGCGCGACAGCGTCCCCCTGCTCGCTGGCCTCGACTGCCTGCAGGGTGCGGGCGTTTTCCGTCACGACGTGGCGAGCGCGGCGGCGAGTCATCTCGTCCAGTTGACCGGCCTGGGCCTCGAACTGGGCCACACTCACGTCGCGCAGGGCGGGGACACCGAAGGTGCGGGCGGCCGCCTCGCACTGGGCGCGGCGCTCGTTGTAGGCCGAATCCACCAACCCCCGCCGGGTGGCCGTGTCCAGCACGACGACCGTGGTCCCCGGCGGTAGGGGCACCGGCTGCGTCTGCAGCGAGCGGCAGTCAATGAGCAGGGCGTGCCCGGCCACCCCCGCCGCCGAGATGGTCTGGTCCATGATGCCACAATTGACGCCCACCCATTGATTCTCCGCGCGCTGGCCGAGTTTCGCCATGGCCGTCGCGTCCCACGGCAGCCCAGACACGGCGGCAAAGACGCGGGCGGTGGCCATCTCCAGCGCCGCCGACGAGGACAGGCCGGCGCCGATCGGCACGTCGCTGGCCAGGGTCCCCTCCCAGCCCTGCAGCGGGTGGCCGGCCTCCTGCAAGGCCCAGGCGACTCCCTTCAGGTACTCGCCCCAGCCGGTGCCACGGGTGAGGCCGGCCAGCGAGAACTCGGCCACCTGGCGTAAGTCGAGCGAGGTACACACGACGCGCCGGTCGTCGCGCGGTTGCAGCGCGATCCACACGGCGCGGTCAATCGCCATGGGCAGCACGAAGCCATCGTTGTAATCGGTGTGCTCGCCGATCAGGTTGACCCGCCCCGGGGCGCGCACGACCAGGGCAGGCGGGACGCCGTAGCGGCGTTCGAATTCCTGGGTGACTGTGTGTTGAAGCGACATTGTTCGCCAGCCCCTACCGGTGCGGACGAGTACATCCGGGCCACAGGTGGGCCAGGAAGTTGATTTTCTCGACCGTCTGGTAGTTGCCGCCCCCTTCGTGGTCGTTATATTGGTAGATGCGGATGTCTTTGGGGCCGGCGAAGTGGTTGTAGGCCGCGAAGACGGTGGAGGGGGGGCAGATGATGTCCATCAGGGCCACGGAAAAGAGCGCCTGGGCTTTGGAGCGGGCAGCAAAGTTCATCCCGTCGAAGTAGGATAGGGTGCCGTGGACCGTGTCCACCTTGTCCCGGTGCGCCTTGCAGAAGGCGACCAGTTCGTTGTAGGGCGCGGAATCGGTGATCTCCATGGCGCGGCGGTAGTGGCACAGGAACGGCACGTCGGGCATGACGACGGACACGCCCGGCTCCAGCCCGCCGACGGCGATGGTGATGCCACCGCCCTGGCTGCCGCCGGTGAGAGCGATGCGCGTGGCGTCCACGGCCGGGTGGCTCCTGGCCGCTTCGACCGCCCGCACCCCGTCGGTAAAGACGCGGCGGTAGTAGTAGGTCCTGGGGTCCAGGATGCCGCGGGTCATGGAGCCGGGATGGTGGGGGTTGGAGCCGTCCGGTTCCGGGTCGGGGGTGTCCCCTTGCAGGTGGGGGTTGTAGCCCTGGCCGCGCGTGTCCATGACCAGGTGGGCGTAGCCCGCGCTGCTCCACACCAGCCAGGAGATGGGGAAGCCGCGCCCGCCGGAGTAGCCGATGTACTCTACCACGCAGGGCAGCGGTTCCTGGCGCTGGCGGGGCAGGAGCAGCCAGCCCTTGATGGGTTGGCCGCCGTAGCCGTTGAAGGTGACGTCGAAGGCCTCTACCGTACGCAGGCCATAGTCCACCGGTTCGAAGACGGCGTTCAGCGGGAAGGAACGAGCCTCCGCCAGCGTCTGCTGCCAGAAGGGGTCGAAATCGGACGGCTCTTCGCGGAGTGGCAGGTACCTTTTCAGTTGTTCGAGCGGCATATCGAAAAGCATGGCCGAAACCTCCTACAGATGTGATCAGGGATCAGTTCTTGGGAAACCAGGTTTCTCCCAGAAACCTGGTTTCTAATGGTACGAGGGCAACCAGTCACCGTGGGCCTCGATCAAGTCGTCCACCAGGTTCCAGATGTGGTCCAGGTCCAGTTCGGCGGCGGTGTGAGGATCGAGCATGGCGGCGTGGTAGATGTGCTCCCTCCTGTGTGTCAAGGCCGCCTCGACGGTCAGCGTCTGCACGTTGACGTTGGTCTGTATCAGCGCCGCCAGTTGCGGCGGCAGCGCGCCGATGCGGGTGGGCTGGACGCCGTTCTTGTCCACCAGGCAGGGCACCTCGACAATGCAATCCGGCGGCAGGTTTGTATCCGCCCACCTGGATCATGCAGATGGCATAGTCGGCGCCGTCCAGCGCCGCCCGGCGGTCGAGGGTGGCCTGGAGCGTGGGATGGGCGTGCAGCACCTGGGCCACTTTGCGGGCCACGATCTCCGACTACAACTCCACCTCTCCCCCCTCGGCGGCGGAGCAGTAGATGGCTTCGATGATGCGCAGGACCTGGAGCCCTTCCTCAACGGTGGGGGAGAGGGCCCGGCCCTGGCGGATGGCGCGCACGAACTGGCCGGTGACGGTCTGTTCGCTTTCGGCTCCCGTCTGGAGGCGGGTCTCGGCGCGCACTCCCTGGACGTCGGCGTACAGCCGCAGCGTGTCCTCGCGGGTGTAGTTAAGGACGTTCATTTCCGCGCCCCCCTGGTCTCCCCACAGGTAGACGAAGAAGCGGTCCCCCTTTTGAGTATAGCCGGCCCAACTTACCTCTAACGTCAACGTGGCTCCGCTCTCCAGGCGCAGGAAGGCGGTGACCAGGTCCTCGACGTCGAAGGACGGAGGCGGGCCCTGGAAGCGCACGCCGGGGAAGAAGCCGCGTCCCTGCGGGCCCAGTTTAGAGTAGGTGGTGGCGCTGACGGAGAGGACACGGGGGTTGCCGGCCAGCCACAACGCCAGGTCGAGCATGTGCACTCCCAGGTCAATCAGGCAGCCGCCGCCCGAGCGGGCTCTGTCGCCGAACCAGCCTTCGGCGCCGGCCGGGATGCCCTGGTCGCGCAGCCAGCCAGTGTGCACAAAGTAAATCTCGCCCAACTTGCCGGCCTCGACGTGCCGCTTGAGGGTCTGGCTGTCGGTCCGGAAGCGGTAGTTGAAGGCGACCATCAGCACGCGCCCGGTACGGGCAGCAGCCTGTGCCATGGCCTCCCCCTCGGTGACGGTGGTGGCCAGGGGCTTTTCGACCAGCACGTGCTTGCCGGCCTCCAGCGCGGCGAGCGTGACGGGGGCGTGCAGATGATTGGGCACGCAGACGCTCACCGCGTCCACGTCGGGTTGGGCGATGAGTTCGCTATAGTCGCGGTACAGGCGTGGGATGCTGTGCTGCCTGGCAATCTCCTGGCAGCGGTCCTGGTCGAGCCCGGCCAGCGCGACCAATTCGACGTCGGCCATGGAGGCGTACTGGCGGGCGTGGAAGCGTCCCATGCCACAGCCGATGATGCCGATGCGGATTTTCTCACTCATAGAATGACCTCCGGTGGATATTTGGAAGTTGGAAGTTGGATACTGATCCCTGATCACGTCTGCTGGAACTGCGGCAGCCAGGGGGCCTGGGCGGTGAGCATTTCTTCCGCCATGGCGCGAATCTGGGGCAGGGTGCAGACGGCGGCGGTCAGCGGATCGAGCGTGACGGCGTGGACCACCGTCTCGGCGTTGCCAGACAGGGCGGCCTCGACGATGAGTTCCTGAACGTTGACGTTGGTGCGGTTGAGGGCGGCCAGGTGGGTGGGCAGCGGGCCGACGGCGGTCGGCTGGACGCCGTTGCCGTCCACCAGGCACGGCACCTCCACGCAGCAGCCCTTGGGCAGGTTCTCGATCAGGTCCCAGTTGGGCACGTTGCCGTTGATGCGCGCCGGCCGGTTGCTCTCGATCGCTTCGACGACGTAGGAGCTGTACTCGTGGGTGCGCCTGGTGGGCAGGTCCTTGACCCCTGCGAGCAGTTCCTGGTATTCCCGTTGCGACTCGGCCAGCCGCTGGATGCAGTGGCGGAGATAGCCCCCCGTGCGACCAAAGTCGAACCAGCGGTTGGCCGGGTCCTGGAAGCGCGGCACCAGGTCCTCGTTCACCATCTTGGCGCTCTTGCGAAAGTAGGGCACGTACTCGCTGGCGTGGCCACTGGATTCGGTGACAAAGTAGCCCAGGTGCTTCATCAGTTCGATGCGCACCGGCTCCTGAGCATAGAGCTCGGGCCGCTGGATGGCCTCCCAGAGCCGGGGGTAGAGGTCCTCCTGGCCCCGGCGGTAGTCCAGGAACCAGGCCTGGTGGTTGATGCCGGCACAGAGGAAGACGATCTCGTCGTAGGGCACGCCGATCCACCCCGCCAGCATCTCGCTGGTGCCCTGTACGCTGTGGCACAGGCCCACGCAGGGGCGGCTGGTAGCCACGTCCACCGCCCAGCAGTTGGCGGCCATGGGGTTGACGTAGTTGATGAGCAGCGCGTCGGGCGCGACGTCGTCCATGTCGGCACACAGGTCAAGCAGGACGGGGATGGTGCGCAGGGCGCGGAAGACGCCGCCGGGGCCAAGCGTGTCGCCCACGCACTGCTCGACGCCGTAGCGCTGGGGGATCTCGATGTCCAGCGCGTAGGCGTCCAGGCCGCCCTGCTGGAAGGTGGTGATGACGTAGTCGGCGTCCTGCACGGCGGCCCGCCGGTCGGTGGTGGCCTCCACGCGCGCCTTGAGCCGCCGCTGGTCTACGATGGCCTGGACCAGGGCGCGGGCCTGGGCCAGGCGGGCGGGGTCAATGTCCATGAGAGAGATGGTGCTATCCTGTAAGGCGGGCGTCAGCAGGACGTCGCTGCACAGGTTGCGGGTGAAGACGGTGCTGCCGGCGCCGACGAGTGCGATTTTGGCCATGCGGTTGCCTCCTTGTGTGATGGGGTAGATTGCCACATTTAACAACCATTTGAGAGTTTTGTCAAAGCGTCGTGGTATGCGCGCTTGACAGTCCTTCCCCTCCATCCTATAATGCCGGGCACTATGATCAGAACGCTGCTCCCCAAATCGCCGGTCTTGCTGCTCGTTTCCATCCTCATCGCCACGGCACTGGGTGCCTGCAACACTACCCCGGCCGGGCGGCCGGCACAAGCCCCGCCCGGCGACGTCGAGATCTACGGCGACCTGGAACGAATTGACCCCCGCGGCCAGATAGTCGTGTACTGGCATCAGCAGGCCGGGGAGGCGGAGGAGGTGCTGCTGGAGTTGATTGACCAGTTCAACGCTGGCAACGAATGGAACATCACCGTGATCGGCGAATATGCCGGCTCGACCAATGCCATCTACGACAAAGTCTATGGCCGCGTGGGGTCGAGCGCACTGCCCGGCCTCGTAGGGGCGGAGCAGTACCAGGCCGCCTCGTATGCTGCGCAGGCCACTTCAGTCTCCCTGGATCCGTATATCACCAGTTCGCGCTGGGGCTACACGCAGGCGGAACTGGGCGATTTCGTCCCCAGCGCGCTGGCGGCCGGCGATCCGTCGCGGGGGGGGGCACGCTATGGCTGGGCACTGTACAAATCCATGGACGTGATGGTCTACAACGAGAACTGGCGGGCCGAGTTGGGCTACGATGGCCCACCCGAGACCTGGGAGCAATTTGCCGAGATGGCGTGCCGGGCCGCCGCTCAGCCATTCTCCGGAGCCACAGTTGAGGGCAATACGCTCGGCTACGAGTACTCTATGGACGCTTCCCGCTTTGCCGCCTTCGTCTTCAGCCGGGGGGGGGACGTCGTCAGCGAGGATGGCACCCGTTACGTCTTCAACGGTCCGGAGGGGTTGGAGGCGTTGACGTTTCTGAAGGACCTGGTGGAGCGCGGTTGCGCCATGCCGGCCACCGACCCGCGTGGCGAGCGGGCCGATTTTGGCACAGGCCAGGTGCTCTTTACATTCTCCTCTACGACCGGCCTGCCTCAATACGAGCGGGCGGTGAGCGAGGGGGCCGGCTTCCAGTGGAGTATCAACCCGCCGCCACATACCTCAGCCCGGCCACGGATGAACGTCTACGGCGCTAGCCTGGCCATCCTCAAGACCACCCCCCAACAACAGTTGGCGGCCTGGCTGTTTCTCAAGTGGATGAGCGAGCCTGAACAGCAGGCCCGCTGGGCGAGCGTCACCGGGTACTACCCGATCCGCCGGTCGGCGGCGGACTTGCTGGCCACATATTTTGGCGAGAATCCTCCCTATGCCAAAGCGTTCGAGTTTCTGTCGTACGACTACGGCGCCACACCGTCAGTGACCGGCTACGATGAATGCCGCTCCGCCATCGAGGAGATGCTCACGGCCGTGATGGGGGGGGACGGACCCTGGCAAGATGCCGGGCAAGGTGCCCAGGCGCAACTGGACGCTGCGGTTGCCAGGTGCAACGAGTCCCTGAAGTAGATGAGGGGCCGTACGGGTCTTAGAGAAATTCCTTCAGGTTGTGCTCCACGGCGTAGGCCGCGGCCTCCGCACGGTTGGTCAGGTTCAGTTTTTTGAGGATGCTGCTGACATAGTTGCGTACCGTGCCCTCGCCCAGGAACAGGGCCTGGGCAATCTCGCGGTTGGTTTTCCCCTCGGCCACCTGGGCCAACACGCGCATCTCTTGCTCCGTGAGATTGGCGAAGGAGGCTTCGTGTTCCTTACGGGTGGCCTGGCGCACACGCTCGAACACCCGCTGCGTGAGCGCCGAGTCCAACAGCGCCTCCCCCCGCCCCACCGCTTCCACTGCCCGGATCAGGTCGTCGCTGCCGATTTGCTTGAGCACGTAGCCACACGCCCCGGCAGCGATGGCGTCGAACAGCATTTCGTCCTCGGCGTACGAGGTGAGCATGATCACCTTGGTCTCGGGTGCCTGCTCGACGATCTTTCTACAGGCGTCAATGCCGCTTCCTCCCAACAGCCGAATGTCCATCACCACGACGTCGGGATGGAGCAGCAGCGTCTTCTGCACGGCCTCCTTGGCCGTGGCAGCCTCATCCACGACCATGAAATTGGATTGACGGTCGAGGAGTGTGCGCAAACCCAGCCGCACCACTTCGTGATCGTCCACAATCAGGATCTTGAGTACCATACAACCTCTCACGTATCACGTTTCACTTTAGTAGGGTACGGTGAGGATCAGCGTCATGCCCTTGTTGGGCCCGGTGTCTACGTCCAGCATGCCCTCGAGCAGCCGCGCGCGCTCGCGGATGTTCCGCAGCCCCTGCCCCCTGTTGATCGGCAATGCCAAGAGCCCAACGCCGTCGTCGGAGATACTGAGTTGTAGCGCATTCACGCCATAGTACAGCCGCACCTTGACCTGGCGGGCCTGCGCATGGCGGGCCACGTTGGCCAACGCTTCACGCGCGATCTGAAAGATGTGCTGGCGGCGTTCAGCCCCCAATGGCCGGGGACCTGCGCCTTCCACCACGAACTCGGTCTGCAAGAGCGTGTTGACGCGAAAGTCCCTGAGCATCTTGTGCAGGCCCGTCTCCAGGTCCTCGGGTGGCAGTTCGCCGCGCAGGTCAAAAATGTAGCGACGGATATCTTGAATGGTCTGGTTCAGACCCTGGATGGCGCGCGTCAGTTGGGCCTGGGCTACCTCAGGCTCTTGGGAGATACTTTGCCGGGCCCCCTCCAGGATGAGGCCGGCCGCGTAGATGGACTGGATGATGCCATCGTGCAACTCGCGCCCGATGCGTTCCCGCTCGTGGGCCAGCGCCTGCGTGCGCTCCACGCCCTCCAGCCAGAGTTCGATCTCGTTCAAGACCAGGTTCAGGGCCCGCACGACTCCATACACGATCGCAGCGCCGCACAGGCCGCGGAGGAGAGAGAGCGGGATGCCCGTCAGGCGCAAGAACTGGTCCTGATTCAGCCAATTCGCGGGGAAGAAAGGGGCTCTAGGACCGATCAACCCTCCGAGCAAGCCAAAGACACCCAACGCAATCCCGGTCGTGCGCATCTGAGGCCGGACCAGCCGCAGCCGCCCAGGCTCAATGGAACGATAGGCGTGGCGACACAACCCCCACGCCCCCACCAGGCCACCGGGCAATGCCAGCCCGTAGCGCGCAGCGATTTCGCCGTAGAGCCACGCCTGCTCGGAGGGCACGCCGGCCAGGCGCGCGGTGGCCAAACCGACCAGCCAGAGCGCCAGGAGGCCACCGGCAAGCGCCCCCTGTTGCCACTGCTGTTTTCCCAGTGGCGCGTGGGTCTGCAAAGCGCAAGCCAGCAGGGAGGAATAGCCAATGCCCAGCAGCAACAACCGCAGCCAGGCCAGCCAGGGAGCGGCTGTACCCAGAGACACGGCCCACGCCGGGCTCCAGGCTACCAGGGGGCTCCAGGCTGCCAGGGCCTCGCAGAATCCGAAGGCTGCTAACGAGAGCAGGCCAGGGGCAATCTTGAGTTGCGCAGTCTTGCGGGCCAACAGAACAATTGACAGGCCCAAGATGAAAAAGGCCTGTCCATGTAAGAGAGCCAGCAACAACTGGTGAGCGGCGAGAGCCTCTCGCAGCCAGGACATTCCCCGATCCAACCTTTCCTCTTATAATCTTCTGTTTAATTATACCACGATGTCTTTTCGAGGCAAGAGGGCAAGTCCCAGGCTTGGGGCAACGCAACGGCGGCCATCCTACGTCATTGGGATGGCCGCCGTGTATCCCAGGCTCGCCAGGGGGGCCGGGCCGGGCTCTCACAACGTGCGCTCGTAGATACGATGCGCCTTGTAAAAGTCGGCCCCCAAGGCCTCCAGTTCCCGCATCATCCGCGAGTTCTGCTCGTTGGTCTGCACGATGTCCACGTGCTGGAAGCCCCGCCTGCGGAGGGTCTTGAATATCTCGTGGTACAGGATGGCCATTACGCCCAGGCCCTGATACTCGGGCAGGACGCCTCCGCCGTTAAAGTTGATCCAGCGGGTGCGCCTGGATTCCTGCAGGAGCATGGCCCAGCCGAAGGGGTACAGCCGCCCTTTGCAGCGCTGCAGCGCTGCCGAGACGTCGGGGAAGCCCAGCACGAACCCGATGATCTCTTCTTCCTTGGCGACGATGGAGACCAGGTCCGGCTGGGTGATGTCAATCAGCCGCCTGGCGATTTTCACCGCGTCCTCGCCGGTGATGGGGATAAACTCCCGGTTCTGGGCGAAGGCGGCGTTGTAGGCCTCGATGACGCGAGGAGCGGCGGTCCGCAACTCAGCCTTGTTGCGAAAGCGGAGCACCTGGAATCCACGCCGCTCCTTCATTTTCTCCGCCAGGCGGCAGACGCGCTCCGGCATCTCCAAGTTTCCCGGCAGGTAAGAGGAGTAGTAGTCGGTCTGTTTTTGGAAGCCCGAGTCCTGGATGAAGGCATCATAGTAGGGGTAGTTGTAGGTGATGCCCATGGAGGGGCGGTGCTCGAAGCCTTTGACCAGGATGCCCAGGCCGTCGCCTGGCAGGAACCCCTCGGGGCCGCTGATCATCTCCAGGCCCCGGCTGCGCGCCCAGTCGAAGGCGGCGGCGAACAAGCCCTGGGCGACCTCGATCTCTTCGAGCGCCTCGAACAGGCAGAAGAAGGCCCCTTGCTGGTTGCGATAAGCGTTCCGCTTGCGCGGCTCCAACACGGCGATGCGCCCGACCACCTCGCCCCGCCGGAATGCCAGGAAGAACCCGGCATCGGAGTGACGGTAGAAGGGATGGCGTTCTCGGTTCAACTGCTTACGTGCGCTGGAAACCAGCGGCGGTACCCATGGGGGACAATCCTGGTAGAGACGGAACGGGAACTGGACGAACTGCTCCACGCTGCGTGGGTCAGTGGTGTCTACTTTGCGGATCTCCACTATTGTGCTTCTCCTTCGGGTGGCGGACACCCGCCTCAGGCCGGGGCGACGAAGAAACCGGTCGCCAGTATGCCCGGGCCACCGTGGGTCACAATGGCAGGGGGCAGTTCATAGATCGGCACCTCTGAAAGCCCCAACGCGGCAGCAAAGTCAGCCGCCATGGCACGCGCCTCTGCCTCGGCGTCGGCGTGCATGACGCACAGGTAAGATTCGGCATTGTGAGGGCATTCCTCCAGCACCAGTTCCCGCAAGCGGGCCAGTGCCCGGCGCGCGGTCCGCTGCTGCTCGAACGATTCCACCCGTCCGTCCCGCAAAGTGAGGATCGGTTTGACCTGCAATAGCCCTCCCACCAGCGCCTTCGCCCCGCCGATACGTCCGCCCCTGTGCAGGTATTCCAGCGTGTCCACCACGAAGTAGACCCGCTGGCGGGCCTGTAAGTCCTGCACGCGGGCCAGGATGGTATCGGCATCCACCCCCTCACGCGCCCAGCGGGCGGCCAGCAGGACCATCGTCGCCAATGGCCCTGCGACGGTGCGGGTGTCCACCACCCGGATGTCGGCACCGGGAAAGTCCTGGGCGGCGACGGTCGCCGAGCGGACGGTACCACTCAGTTCGGTGGACGGGTGCAGGCAGATGATGGTATGGCCCTCCGCCACCCACGGCCCATAGATCGGAGCGTACAGGGCTGGAGGGGGAGCGGCAGTCTTGGGGAGGACGGGCGAGGCGCGCAGTTTCTCCAGAAAGGTGCGTGTGTCCAGTTCCGTGTCATCCCGGTACGACTGCTCGCCAAAGATGATGATCTGCGGCAGGATCGGGATGCCGTACTGTTCGGCCAGGTGTCGCGGGAGGCCGGCCGTGGTATCGGTGACGATCTTGATCATCGGACCCTCCTTTCGCTTGAATCATGGTGTCCACGTTATGGACAGGGTCAGGCTCATGCCAGTGGAGATGGCGTGCTATCCACTATTATAACCCCGACGGCACAAAAAGGACACGTTTCGTGCCGGCATGAGGTTGGCCCGCGCTAGTGCTCCAGCAGGATCGTCACGGGGCCGTCGTTGTGGATCTCTACCTGCATGTAGGCGCCGAAGATGCCGGTCGCAACGGGCACGCCGCAGTCGCGCAGGGCCTGGGCGAAGTGGGCGATCAGTGGCTCGGCCAGTTGGGGTGGGGCGGCGCCGGTGAAATCCGGGCGGCGGCCTTGGCGCGCATCGGCGTAGAGGGTGAACTGGGAGACGACGAGGGCCGCGCCTCCCACATCCACGAGGCTGGCGTTCATCTTGCCTGCGCCATCTTCGAAGATACGCAGTCCGGCGACTTTGTGCGCCAGCCACTCGGCCTGCTGCGGTGTGTCGCCGTGCGTGATGCCTACCAGCACGACGACACCCCGCCCGATCGCTCCGACGACCTGGCCTTCGACCGTGACCGAGGCCCGGCCGACCCGCTGCACGACTGCGCGCATGCCTGGCTCCTGGCCTGCCTAATCGAGCAGGCGCTTCTCACCGGCCAACGACTGCAACTCGTGGATATTCTGGGAAACCTCGAGGCAGCCCAGGTATTCCCCCTCATCGTCTCTCAGGGCGTAGTACTCGATCAACACCTTTTGCTTCTCGCCGTCAATCGTGAGATCAATCCAAAAGCGGGCCTTGTCCCGCGTTCCTGCTTTCATCTCCGACAGAATCTGTTCAACGGCGTGCAGGCTCTTGTGGGGATGGCAGTTCCGCACGTCTCTGCCGACCACGCCAGCAGGGCGTTTAAAGATCCTCGTTTCGTGCTTATTCCACGCCAGCACCCGATCATTTTCGTCAACGACTGAAAACTCAACGGGGAGCGTCTCGAGCAGGGCTTCCAGCACGTTTGCGGGTAGTCTTCCGATCATTTCGTTTTCCTGCCTCTCGGTTTGTGATGGGGGTCCACCCAGGTTCAGGGCAGCCCGACCGCGGCCTTGACCTGGGCGATGGTCTCGGCGGCGATGGCGGAGGCCCGGCGGGCACCGTCGGCCAGGATGTCCCACACGCGCTCGGGTTCGGCGGCCAGCGCTGCCCGCCGCTCGCGGAACGGCGCAAAGTAGTCAATGAGGTTTCTGGCGAAGAGCCGTTTGCACTCCACGCAGCCGATCCTGGCGGAGCGGCAATCCTGCTCGATGTGGGCCACCTGGCCGGGGGAGAAGAAGCCGTGCAGGGTGAAGACGTTGCACACTTCCGGGTGGCCGGGGTCGGTGCGGTAGCGACGGGCCGGGTCCGTGACCATCTGCATCACCCGCTGTTGGAGCTCTTCGGGTGAGGCGGCGATCTCGAGGTGGTTGTTCAGCGACTTGCTCATCTTCTGCTGGCCATCCAGCCCCAGCACCTTGGGAAAGTCGGTGAACTTGGCCTGCGGCTCAATCAGGACGTCGCCAAAGTGATAGTTGAAGCGGCGCACGATCTCGCGGGTGAACTCCAGGTGAGGAGACTGGTCCACGCCGACGGGGACCGTGTCAGCCTTGTAGAGCGTGATGTCGGCGGCCATGAGCACCGGGTAGCCGACCAGGCCATAGTTGACGTTGTCGGGCTGCTGGCGCACTTTTTCCTTGAAGGTGGGCAGGCGGGTCAGCCAGCCCAGGGGGGTGACCATGGAAAACAGCAGGTGCAGTTCGGTGACCTGGGGCACGTGGGACTGGACGAAGATGATGGTGCCTCGTGCGGGGTCCATGCCGGCGGCCAGCCAGTCGAGGACCATCTCGTACGTCCACTCGCGCAACTTGTCGGTATCTTGCAGGGTGGTGAGGGCGTGCAGGTCCACCACGCAGTACACGCAGTCGTATTCGTCCTGCAAGGCGACGTAGTTGCGGATAGCGCCCAGATAGTTGCCGAGGTGCTGGCGGCCGGTGGGCCGGGCACCGGAAAAGACGCGGCCTCTCTTTGTGGTGGCAGTACTAGTCATCGTGTGGGATACCCCTCCTATGGTGACGTGGTTCTTCTGGTTTCGTCAAGGCGGGGGTAGTGTACCACAGGAGCGGCAGCGGGGCAAGCAAACGCGGCCCCGCCGGAGGGGACCGCGTGCTCTCGTGTGATTCAAAATGGGCGTCCCCGGTAGTTCTCCAACTCTTCTGGGGCCCTGTCCGCTACGCTATCCGGCAGCTGAGCCCGGTATCTATACGTGTAGAGAATATCCCCCAGGTTTTTCGGAAGTCGTATGTTCAACTCTGCGGCAGCCTGGATAATGTCTGACCTTTCAAACGAGACTTCAGTAGCACCCGCCCGGTAGTACCTGGAGAAGATCGCTTCTATGAGTTGAACATATCGGTTTTTCTTGTCAGCCATTGTCCTCACCTGCCTTATCCTGTCCAACGCAGCACGACGACTTCCTCGCGTAGTTGCTCCTTCGTAGCCGTCGCAAACCGGGTTCGAAACAGGTCGGTCCTCACCAGCTCGTACCCGAGTACTTGAGCGATGTCGGCCAGCAGTTGGCCTGTGCGGATCATGATCCTGAGATATGAAGCCTGATCTCCGACCACGTACGCCAGTTGAGCACCTGGACGCAGCACTGTGCGAAGCTCAGCCAGGTGGCGCGCCATGCCACCAAAGTATAGTTTGGTCACCCTGCCATACAGTCTCTCGAATCCAGAGTCCTTTCCCAGTTCCACCCGGCGCTTCTCTATGGCCTCTGCGATGCGCTGAATCTCTGAATGCCCGGCTATCCACTGGTCGTCGTCGTCTCCCTTGTACACGCCACGGGTGTTCGAACGTACGAGCGTCCTCTTTAGTGCTCTGAGTTCCGCCTTGCTCTTGATGAATCCGAGAACGACGGATTCCAGACGGGTTGTCCTGGTGTAGTCTTTCTCGTTCGGATATGGAGGAGACGTGATCACCGCATCAACCGAATTGGGCGGAATGACGGTGCTGATCTGTCGCGCGTCCGCGGGGTAAACCTCAGCAGCAGGATACGGCTGATCAGAAACCAGGCGCAAATCCTTGGCCATCTTGTCTATTTCGACCAGCCAGGCCGCCACTACCGGAACGTTGCTCTTGGGCTTTCCAACCCCCACTTCTGGTCCAAAATGTAGGTTGCTGATCGTGTGTACCAGTGCATTGGCCAGAGCCAACAGCACGTGCCGATAGTATCGCTCGCTCTGATGCTCTTTCAGGCAATCCAACAGGACCAGAGTCTTGTGCAAGGGGAGTGGACTGATCGAGTTCGCCAGTAGAAGTTTGGTCGCTTCGGAATCAAGTGTCCTTAGTGGAATATCTACGGGGCCGCCCTGAAAGGGCTGATGATCGTCAATTCCTTGTGCTCTCAACACGTGCAAAGCGCAGTCTGCAATATCGCGGGCTCGCGACGTCAGCAAATCGGGGTCAATCTCCCAGTCCACCTTAACGGAACTGGCAAAATGCGCGATGGGGTTTGCTTCGAGGCCGATGGCTCGCATTCCATGCAGTCTGGACTCGACCAGGGTTGTACCTGTGCCGCAAAAGGGGTCCAAGACCGCCTGGCCTGCGTCTAACCCGAAATCTTGGACATAATCGCGTACTAAATGGGGTGGAAAAGAGAGGACAAAGCGGTACCAGTCGTGAAACGCCCGGTCTCGTGAGTCGAGTCTATTGACTCGGCTATCTGTTTCACGGCTGGCACCCTTCTCCAAGGTGGTGGCGGCATTGAAGTCCGATAGGGGCAGGTATAACTGCGTATAGCCTGGTTCCGACAATGATCCGCTCATTAGCGCTCGAGGACTCTCGTTCGGCACTGGTTGCCGCATTCGAGGTTCAGTGTACCACGAAGATAGGTTGATGGCAAGGAGGAACTCGCTCCCTCGCTCCCAGTTGGATTCACTTGACCTATTGGGCGACCACGAAGGCGATGGCGTGTTCGCGGGTGTGGGAGAGGCTGATGGCCCATTCGGTCAGGCCCAGTTCGGCGGCGCGCTCGGCGGCGCGGCCGTACAGGCGGACGAGCGGTTTGCCGCGCGGGTCGCCGACGACCTCCACGTCCTGCCAGTGGATGCCATCGCGGGCGATCATGCGCACACCCACGCCCAGCGCTTTGGAGACGGCCTCCTTGGCCGCGAAGCGGGCCGCCAGTTCCGCCGTGCGCCCCCGGCAGTACAGGATCTCGGCCGGGGTGAAGACGCGCGCCAGGAAGCGGTCGCCGTAGCGCGATAGCATGCGCTCGACGCGGGCAATCTCGATCAGGTCAATGCCGGTGCTCAGCATAGTGGTATTCCCAACGTGAGGCGCTGACCTAGGCTGTGACACCTAAGATCAACACTGGAATGTCGCAGTTTACTCAGAGGCCGGCGGGCCGGCGACGGCGAGGGCGTAGACGTCGGGGTCGAGCCAGCGCTGGGCGGCCGCCTGCACCCGGCTGGCATCAATCTCGCCGATCAGGCCCGTGTAGCGCTGCAAGTAGTCCAGCCCCAATTGGTAGCGCTCCATGTCGAGGATCGCCCGCGCTACTCCCTCGTTGGTCTCCAGGCGCAGGGGCAGGCTGCCGGTGATGAAGGCCTTGTTGTCGGCCAACTCTTGCTCACCCACCGGTTCCTCGCGCATGCGGCGAATCTCCTGGCGGACGCTGGCGATGGCCCGCTCGACGTTGGCCGGGTTGACGCCGGCGACGACGGACCAGGGGCCGGGGCCGGAGCCACCATCCACGTGGCTGTACGAGTAATAGGCCAGCCCCTGCTCGTCGCGCACGTTCTGCCCCAGCCGCCCCATCAGTCCAAAGACGCCCAGGATGGTGTTGCATACGACCGCATCCAGGAAATCCGGCGCCGCGCGCGGAGGGCCAGGATAGCCCAGCACGACGTCCGACTGTGTCTTGCCGGGTATGGTCACAGTGCGCGAGCGTACTTCGGTGAGACGGGGAGCCCCGGGGAACGGAGGCCGGGCGCAGGTATGCCCGGTCCAATCGCCCAAGGCGTCCGCGATGTGCGCCACCGCGTCGGCAGACTTTACGGCACCGACGACGACCACTACCATTCCCTGGGGCCCGTAGCCACCGTCGTAGAACTCGGCCAGGTCGTCACGGTCCAGCCGGCTGACCGTCTCAAGGTAGCCGACGACGCTGCGGGCATACGGGTGCTCCTTGGGGTAGGCCAGTTCGTGGAAGGCCAGATGGGCCATGCGCTGGGTGTCGTGGGCACGTTCCTCCAGGTCCGTGAGAATCTCGCCCCGCAGCCGCTCGACCTGGTCGCGGGGAAAGGTGGGGTGGCGCAGCACGTCGGCGAGCACGTCGAGTGCCAGCGGCAGGTCTTCGACCAGGCTCTTGGCGCCAAAACCGGTCGTGTGGACACCGCCGCCGACGCCCACACTGGCCCCCACCGATTCCAGCTCCTCATAGATCTGCTCGAAGGTGCGGTGGGTGGTGCCGCGCATGAGGGCACTGGCGGTGAACTCAGAGAGTCCCGCCTGCTCGGGCCGTTCGTCGTAGGCACCTACGGGCAGATAGCCGCTGACGACGACCGACGGGCTGGCGTGGTTCTCGCGCACCAACACGACGATGCCGTTATCGAGTTCGTGTCTTGCAATGTCTTGTGGTCCGGGAATAGACATGGGTCTCCTTGGGCGTGAAACGTTGTCCGTGTTGCGTGTTGCGTGTTCCGTGTTCAGTCACGCAACACAAAACACGCACCACGCATTACGCATTACTCATAGGCACGTACCAGCCGATCGTGCGATTCGACGGCTTCAGGTAGGCTTGTGCTGCCCGCTGCACGTCCTCGACGGTGACGGCGCTGAGGTTGGCGATGTAGCCCTCAAACCAGGCATAATCGGCAAAAATCTCGCTGAGCCCCAGCCACAGCGCCTGCCCGGTGACCGATTCGCTAGAGTAAGCGAACTGGGCCTTGGCTTGCTTGATCGCCTTGGTCAGTTCCTCCTGCGTTACCGGTTCAGCGATCAGGCGTGCCAGTTCTGCATCCAGCGCCTCTTTGACCTCGGCGGAGGTGTGGCCGGCGCGGACGGTGGCCGAGAGGCCGTAGACGAAGGGATCCACGGTTGGAATCAGCGTGCCGGACACGGTCGTCGCCAGTTCGGTGGCCACCAGCGCTTGGTAGAGGCGGCTGCTCTTGTTGGTCAGGCCGCCGCCAAAGAAGGCCAGGCCACCGGCTCCGGTCAGCGCGGCGCCGAGGGCGGTCAGGGCGAAGAAATCGGGGTCGTGGACGGAAGGGGCACGGAACACGACTTGCAGGTAGGCCACGCTACCTTCCCCTTCCACGGCCACCTGCCGCTCCCCTCTCTGGGGGGGCTCGACGGCGGTGATCGGGGGGACGATGCCCCCACCGGGAATGGCACTAAAGTGCTGCTCGATCAGCCGCCGCATGTCGGCGGCTTCGAAGTCGCCTACCGCCACGGCCAGCGCGTTGTGGGGTGCATAGTAAGTGGTATAGTACGCGTGGAGCTGGTCGCGCGTCATCGTCTCCAGGTCACACATGTGGCCGATGGTATCGGTGCCGTAGGGATGCACACGGAAAGCGGCGGCCATCAACTCTTCGTTGAGCAGGAATTCCGGGTCGTTCTCGGCCCCCTGCCGCTCGCTGATGATGACGCTCCGCTCGGAGGCCACTTCGTGCGGCTCGAAGAGGGAATTGGCCATGCGGTCGGCCTCGATGCGCAGCGCCAACTCGATGCGGTCGGCGGGCAGCGTGGCGAGGTAGGTGGTAAAGTCGTACCAGGTCATGCCGTTGAACACGCCCCCCTCGCGGGCGATGGCCTTTTCGGCCTCCCCCTTGAGGAAGGTCGGTGTCCCCTTAAAGAGCATGTGCTCGACCCAGTGCGAGACGCCGGTGATCCCCGTATGCTCGTTCCGGCTGCCCACCCGATACCAGACCCAAAAACTGGCCACCGGCGCTGCGTGCGCCTCTTTGACGAGGACAGTCAGTCCGTTTTCTAGCGTTGTCTTGACAAAACTCACCATGACCTCCGTTTCTGCCTGGATTCAGAGCAGAGCCGCTTGAGTGCGTAGTCTGGGTGCCAGATACAGACTCCGAACTCGTCCTCAACTGCTCTGGCTACCCGTTGGTGTTCCTGCTCGCGTGTTTCACTCCTGTGCCGCCTTGGAGCGTGCTTTTCCCAGGTAACAAAGACAGCCTGATAATCTACAGCAAGTAGAATCCAGTTGACGTCCTTTTCATCCACGCCCAACTGTTGAAGGCGCTCCTTTGACTCTTTGTCCTGAGGCTCAGAAGCCATTTCAATCTTGGCGAAGGCATAACTGGTCAGCTTGCCAAGCCCCATCGAGGCAGCCGAAATTCGCTTGTATTCTTGCCATAAGCAGGGAGAGACCAGCAATATGTGACACTCGTGTATGAGACACTGGAGAAGCTGCCATCCTTTCTGAGCGCGCTCATCCTCCTGTGGCGAAGCCGAAGCCAAGACGTCGGTGTCAAGGACGACGAAACCCATCTACTGCGACTCCTGTGTACGTGTTGGAGATGTGAATAGGAAAGCATCGGCCTCCTTGACGTTGGTATCGAAGAAACCATCTGGCCACTCCCCGGGTGGAGGCAGGCGACCATCTTCCTTCAAGTGGATACGTCGAAACATGGTATGGCCGTTCTCGTCCAGGCTCAGGAAATAGATGGCAATATCATCCGGCGATAGGTTCCCACGCCGGACTTCCGTCGCCAGCCGCATCACCAGGTACTCGCTATGTGTCTCGATCAGGTAGTGTCGTCCCTTGTGGGCCATCTCCGCGATAAAGGTGCCCAGGTCGGCCTGGGCTTTGGGATGGAGGTGGATCTCGGGTTGTTCCAGCAGGAGCAGAGTGGATTTGTATGGGGATGGTTTTCCACGTACAAGGACGCTCTCTACCACGATGGGAAGCAGTTGCGACATGCCGAATCCCACATCGCGCAGGTTGACCCACTGCTCCTGGACATTCACGGGTGCAGTTGCGTCACTGAATGCGTCGAGTTGTTCGTTGACCCATCGCTCTTGAATGTTCACCTCTACTACAAAATTAAGACCCTCTATATCACGGGCACGAAGGTCTCGAATGAGTCCAAATCGCTCCGGCCCCAGCCAGCGGCGCAGGTCCTGCAGCTGCTCTTGAGTAGCCTGGCGCAGCAAATGAGGAGTCCAGCGCCCATCAATCCCCACGTCCAGCACTGGGGGAGGCTGAGAAGAATAGGATCGTTCAGGGTAAACGCGGAGAGGGCCAATATACTGCAAGGATTCGAGGAACCATCGGGGCGCGGTCTCTCCGATGCGTGAAGGAAGGTGGTAGCCAGCAAAGACCTCGGGGAGGAAACTTCGCCATCTGACCCTGAGTCCTTCGGGGCTTTCCAGCCCTGTCTCTCCTTCCCTCAATTGTCCTCTCCCAGGCCGGCGTTCATCGGTGTACTCTACTGTTGGCTCTTTTGAGAAGGGAGGGCGAGAGTAGGCGAAGTGTAGCCCTCTTGCATCAATCTCGCTCTCCCGGATCTGGAGCGTTCCCTCTCGCGTGTCCACTCTCAAGCGAAGAAACCAGGACTCACTTTCTCCCAGTGTGATGGCAATTCCTTCCTCTTCGTGCCCTTGGGTCACTGTATTTTGAAAACTCCCCATGTCTACCAGGTCATTGCGGAAGGAGAGGACTGTTTCAGGGTAGGCCAGGCTTCCTTTGAGCAGGAGCAGGGCCTGGAGCACAGACGTCTTTCCAGCGTTGTTGGGGCCAAGGAGAAGGGTGATGGGGCGGCCTTCCAGCCGTTCCAACCGGCGGATAGACTTGAAGTTCTCTAATGAGAAAAACCACTCTGCCATTCCAGACCTCCTTTACTCCTCCTGCTTTCTGCTGCCTGTCTCTTGCTGCTTGCCTCTTGTTCCGCGCCCCGTGTGCTGCCGGAAGATCAACCGCAGCGGGGTGCCGGGGAATTTGTAGGCCTTACGCAACTGGTTCTCCAGGTAGCGCTCGTAACTGAAATGCACCATATCTGGATCGTTGACGTGGAAGACGAAGGTCGGCGGGTCCACCTCGGGCTGGCTGACATAGTAGACCTTGAGCGGCCGGCCTTGCTTGGTGGGCGGTGCGTGGCGGTCCAGCGCGTCCTGTACCAGCCGGTTGAGGTTGCCGGTGGAGATACGCTGCGAGCGAGCCTCCTGCACCGCCAGCGCCGTCGGTATCACCTGCTGCACCCGCTGCCCCGTGAGCGCAGAGATGAACAGCACCGGCACATAGTCGAGGAAGCGCAGGGTCTCACGCACCCATTTGGTGTACTCTCCCATCGTATGCGCGTCCTTCTCCACCGCGTCCCACTTGTTGACCAGCACCACCACGCTGACCCACTCGTCGAGGATGAAACTGGCCACGTGCGCATCCTGGGCGGTGACTCCCTCGACTCCATCTATCACCAGCAACGCGACGTCGGCCCGCTGGATGGCCCGCAGCGCCCGCAGCACGCTATAGTACTCTACCTCGCGCCCGACCTTGCCCCGTCGCCGGATGCCGGCCGTATCAATCAGCGTGATGGGGATGCCCTCCCACTCCATGTACGTGTCAATGGCGTCGCGCGTGGTGCCGGGGATCGGGCTGACGATGGCCCGCTCCTCACCGAGCAACTGGTTCAGGAGCGAGGACTTGCCCACGTTGGGCCGGCCGACGATGGCCAGTTTGACCTGTTCGTCTTCGGCCTCCGGCTGGAAAGGCGTGAGCGCTCCGACCACCTCGTCCAGCAGATCGGCCACGCCGATGCCGTGCAGGGCAGAGATCGGGTACACCGTCCCCAGGCCCAGCTCATAAAATTCCAAGGCAGCCTGGTGCAGGCGGGAGTTGTCCGCCTTGTTGGCCGCCAGGAAGACGGGGCAATGAGCACGGCGCAGGATGTCGGCCACTTCGTAATCACCGGCGGTGAGGCCGCTGGCCGCATCGGTGATGAAGATGACGGCGTCCGCGTCCTGGATCGCCTGCTCGGCCTGGGCGCGCATCAGGGGAATGAAGGGGGCAGAATCCTGCGCCAACACCCGTTCGGGGCCAGGTCGTCTCCCGGCCACGACGGTCTCAGGCAAGATCTCGATGCCGCCGGTATCCACCACGGTGAAGGTAACGCCGTTCCACTCGGCAGGCGCGTGCAGCCGGTCGCGGGTGGTGCCCGGCCGATCGTGCACCACGGCCAGCCGCTGCCCGATGATGCGGTTGAAGAGGGTGGACTTGCCCACGTTCGGGCGGCCCACCAGGGCTACGATTGGTGTGCTCATATCATCCTCTGCTCTCCTCGCCGGCCGAGGCTGGTTTGTGGTGCAGCGTGCGACGGACGCCCCGCTTCAGCGGGGGTTTCCCGGCTGAAGCCGGGCCTCCGGCCGTATCCCGTACCCGGCACGAGGCTGGTTTGTGGTGCAGCGTGCGACGGACGCCCCGCTTCAGCGGGGGTTTCCCGGCTGTATCCCATACCCGGCACGAGGCTGGTGCCGGGCGGTGTGGGAACTGGGGCGGAAAATACCTCCACCTGCACCGTGGCCGGTAGAATGCTTTGAACGGTGATCCCTTCTGGCACCACCACCTGCAAGGGCTGTGGCTCGATCTGATGCGTGCCAAGGGATAGCCCGAACAGATTCAGGACCACGCGCACGTCGTCAGGCTCCAGAGTCTCCAGCAGAGGCAGTGGTCCGCTCAGGATGACCTGGGTGGTCTCCGGCGACACGGTGGCCGTCAGGCTCGGCCCCAGGCCCTGCAATTCCGGCGTGACCTCCATCGTCCGGCTGCTCTGAATGGGCTCAACGGAGATCTCGACCTGCAACGGTTGCTGGCCGGGAATCTCCGAGACGTTCGGTGGCATATTGATGGCCGGGCGCTCGATCACGTTGGCCTGGGCTCCTTCAATATCTATGGGCACGGTTTCGATGAAGCCCGGGAGCGCAGCGATCACCTCGGGGGCACCGAAGACGGTGATGGTAGGCGGCTCGACGGAGATGTTGGTGACGTGGTAGCCGGAAGCGATCTGGCCCTGGAGTACCACTTTGACCGCCAGCGCCCGGTAGTACCCCGACAATTCGATGGGGACGTGTACCTTGACCGCTTCCGGCGTCCACGCGACGTTGGAAACGGACTGGCCGTCGCTGTCCCATAGCTGCAACTTGAACTCTCCCTCGATATCGGTCTTGGCGTCCTGCACGGAGACCTTGGTCACCGCCTCGGCCACCTGGGCCACGTAGGTGCTGGGGCCGCTCACCGTCACCTGGCGCGTCGCGGCAATTGGCGCCCGCATCAGATAGCCCAGGGCCGGCTCTCCCTCCACCTGGATACGCACGGGTACCGTTCGCTCTCCTTTCGGCTCTACTTCCAGTGTGACGTACGCGGGTTCGACCAGCACGACCCGTGAAGGCTGTTTGTTCAACGCGACCTGAACCGGTACCTGATGGACTCCGGCGTTCAGGCCCGTCAAGTCCACCGTGGCGGTGAAATCCTCGACCTTGAGAGAATTGCGGACCGACCTGGGGACGCGGACTGTGACGAGTGCTTGCTCATTCAAGTCCCCCACGATGACCATCCCCTCCGGCGGCTGAGATGGCTGGATCGGGATGGCTTGAGGGTAGCGTTCCTCGATGGTGGGGTCCTCTTCTTCTACGGCCACGATCCAGGCCAGCAGGGCCAGAATGAGCGACAACACCATCAGGGGCACATTGCTGATGATCCAGCGCACTGTCGCTTTCACTACTGGCCCCCCCCTAACATCTGTCGCAACCGGGCACTCCAGCGCGGCCATGCCCGTTCCAGCACAGGCTGGAAGAACGCGTGCAACACGGCTTCCAGCCGCTTGGCGTCGAGATTGCGGATGATACGACCGTTGTGGGCGATGGAAATGGAACCGCGCGTCTCAGAAACGACGACGGCGATGGCGTCGCTCTCCTCCGTCACGCCGATCGCAGCCCGGTGCCGCAACCCCAATTGCCGGTCGGCCAGGAAGGCTGAGGAAAGAGGGAGCACGCAAGCCGCAGCCAGGAGCCGCCCACGCCGCACGATGACCGCTCCATCGTGCAGCATGGTGTGGGGGTCGAAGATGGTCACCAACAGGTCGGAGGTGAGAGCAGCCTCGAGCAGAACACCACTGTCCACGAACTCCTGCAGGCCTGTCTCGCGTTCCAGGACGATGAGAGCGCCCTGCCGGCGCTCGGAAAGGATGCGGCAGGCCTGGGCGATCGCGGCCAGGGCCTGTTCCAGGGCGGCGTGGCTGCCCGTCCCGCGGCCAAACAACGTCCCGGCCCGCCCCACCCGCTCCAGGGCCCGGCGCAGTTCCTGCTGGAATACGACCGGAATCGCCACGAGCAGCGCCGGGAGAGCCCGTTGCGTCAGCCAGCCAAAGGCGCGCAACCGCGTCAGGCTGCTCAGCAGGGTGACGACGATGATCAGGAAGATCACGCCACGCAGCAGGGGCACAGCCCGGGTGCCGCGCACCAGGTATAAAAACCAGAAGAATATAAACGCCACCAGCAGAATGTCGAAGGCGTCTATCCGGTCGAGTCTTTGCAGATACCATAGAGGGTCGGCCACTATCCAAATCCCTGATCCCGGTTTTCAGTTGGCAGTGTGCTGGTCGAGTTGATCCAACAGTTGCTGATATTCCGCCACGTTGGGTGGCTGGAGCGCGATGATGGCCCGGATGGTGGCCCTGGCGTCCTCGTATCGCCTGGCCTCCAACTGCAAATCCCCCAGCCTGTCCAGGTGCTCCAGGGCCTGCCCGGCGTTGCCCGCGTCCAGGTGGGCCTGTGCCAGGCGCGTGCGCAGCGGGATGTCGTCAGGTCGCTGGCGGACCATGTCGTCCAGGACGGTGAAGACGGACTCGGTCTTACCACTCTTGTGGTAGATCTTGAGCAGGCTATCGAGTTCCGCGATCGCCAGTTCCGGCCGGTTGAGCCGATAGTAAAGATCCACCAGCGCTGAACGAGCCCGTTCGTCGTCAGGAGCAAGTTTGCGGATCTGCTCGTAGACCTCAATGGCACGCCTCCAGTCCACCCTCTGCAGACAGATGTCACCGATCTTGTGTAGAATGCGGGCGTTCCAGTGGCGCTCGGGAGAGCCCCGGTGCGCCAGCCGCAACGCTTCCTGGTAGGTCTCGCGTGCCTGATCTATCTGCGCCAGGTGGTAGTAACTGTCGGCTAGCGTCATATAGTGCTCCAATGCCTCGTCAATCTGCCCCTGGCTGGTGAGCAGGTCAATCAACTTGGCCCGTACCCCGGTATCCATCGGCGCCAACTTCAAGGCCTGCCGATACAACGCCACGGCTGGATGAGTCTCGCCACGCATGCGGTAGGTGTTGGCAATGACGACGAGTTTGGCCGCCGCCTCGTCCGTTTTCCCCATGGTCATCAGGACCTGGGCCAATTGCCGATGTACGGGCAGGTAGGTGGGGGCATACGAAAGCGCGTGGTAGCATTCCTCCAGCGCCGTGTAGTACATGCCCTGGTCAGCGTACTGCTGCCCCAGCATGACCGATTCCAGGATTTCGCCTGAGTTGGGAGTATCCAACACCTCGGCCAGGCTCAAGACTGGCCCTTCCTGGGTCAGCACATCAAGTTGGCGGCGTGCTTGAACGACCCGTTCTTTCCATTCTTTCGCGCTAAAGAACTCGCTCAACGAGTTCGTGAACTGCAGTGCTTGCTCGCGCCCGCCCTTGGTGACGGTTTGGTCGGCCAGATCCTCGTAGAGCTGGAGCAGGTCATCTGCTTGTTCGTGCCGGATGGTCGCCAGGTCCACGATTTTGAGCATCTCGACAAAGTGCTTCAGGGCCTGGTCAATGCGCCCCTGGGCGCGATAGCACTCGCCCAGCGCAAAGTGGCTGCCCAGCGCGTAATCGGCGTCAGGCACCGCCCGCTCGAATTGGGGGATGGCGGCGTCGAAGCGCGTCTTTTCCTGATAGAGCAGGCCGAGGTTGAAGTACACGGCCGGCCGCTCTGTTCCTGCTCTGATCACCTGCTCGTAGGCAGAGATCGCCTCATCCGTCACTCCCCGGGTCTGGCAATCAATGGCCCGACCGATCAAGGCGTCCACCTGCGCTTTACTGAGGCGAGAAGTCACAGCGGCCAGTCCGGTAGCCTCCTCCTCCTCAAACAGGCTCTCGGCGAGATCGGCCAGTGCTTTCTGGCGGGTGATCTCAATTGGGCTGCCCCGCTCCTCGCTTTCGGCCACCGGGGTGATTTCAAAATCCAGCAGCCCCAGGCCGGCCGGCTCCCCTGGGGCGGTGAACAGCCCCGGCTTAGCCTGGGGAGCCCCGGCCCCCACTTCGATGGCGGCCGGTGCACCATACCGCAGGTCATCGAGGGCCGCCAGCACCTCAGGGTCGTGCGGAGCCAGTTTCAGGGCATAGTTGCAGGCCTGGATGGCGTTCTCGTGCTGCCCCAGGGCCTGGGAGATGCGTGCCAGGGTCAGGCATTCCTTCACCGCTTCGCGCACCTGGCCGTGGCGATGGTAGTGCTTGAGCAATTGCACGTGCGCCTGGAGACAAGCGGGATCGGCCCGCACGGCATCCTGCCAGCGCTCCAACGCCAGGTGGGGAGCCTGCTGTCGGTTCAGATAGCGCTCAGCCGAGGCCAGATAGGCTGCAGCGGCTTTCTGTCCCTGTCCCAACTGCTCCCGCGCCTTGCCGATGTGCTCGTACAGCACGGGATCGTCCGGCGCCAGTTTGCTGGCCCGCTGGTAAGATTCCAGGGCAGAGTCTAACTGCCCTCTGCCGGAGTAGGCCAGCCCCAGGCCGGTGAGCGCACTGACGTCGTTGGGAAACTCGGCCAGTGCACGCTGATAGGCCTGCAGCGCCCGATCCCAGTCCTGGTCCCAGGCCGCACTGGCCCCTTCCTGTATCGCCTCTTCGAAAAACCTGCGATTCCTAGCCACTCCCCTGTCCTTCCACGTTATCCCATCAATTCTACCAGGATAGCTTTCTGGGCGTGCATGCGGTTCTCAGCCTGATCCCAGAGCGCCGAGTGCGGACCGTCGCAGACCTCGTCGGTGATTTCTTGCCCCCGATGAGCCGGCAAGCAGTGCATGGCGATGACGTCAGGCCTGGCAAGCGCGACCAGTGCCGTGTTGACCTGGTACGGGGCGAAGATGCGGAGGCGTGCCTCGGTCTCGGCCTCCTGGCCCATCGAGGTCCACACGTCGGTGTAAATGACGTCCGCTCCGGCGGCTGCCTCGTGTGGGTCTTGGGTCGCCAGCAGGTGGCTGCCGCTGGCAGCGGCGAACTGCTGCCCCAAGGCCCACGCCTCGGCCGGCAGTTCGTAGCCCGGCGGTCCGGCAATGGCATAGTCCATCCCCAGCAAGGTCGCACCGAAGAGCAGCGAGACGGCCACGTTGTTGCCGTCGCCGATGAAGGCCAGTTTCTTCCCTCGCAGGTCCCAGCCCTGGCGCTCGACGATGGTGAGGAAATCACCTACGCCCTGGCAAGGATGGCTATAGTCCGAGAGACCATTGATGATGGGCACGCGGGAATACTCGGCCAGCGTGACCAGGTCAGCGTGGTTGAAGACGCGGGCCATGACGCCATCTACGTAACGGGACAGTACGCGGGCCACATCCGGCACGCTTTCCCGTTTTCCCAGTTGGATCTCGAAGGGGAAGAGGGACAGGGCATGTCCGCCCAGTTGATTCATCCCTACCTCGAAGGAGACCCGTGTACGTAGGGATGGCTTTTCGAAGATCATACCTAGCGTTTTGCCTTTGAGCACAGGACGATTTCCGCCGGCCTTCCATTCCTCCTTGAGTTCGACTGCCAGAGTGAGCAGCCCCCGCAGTTGAGCGGGCGTCAGATCGGACAGACTGAGAAGGTGGTCCATACGAGCCTCCATTGGATGTGTGGTTACGTAAGTATACCACAAGCAACCCAGGAGTAAAAGCGAAAAGATATCTGCCTGATCACCACTCCCTGATCTCCCGCCCCTCGTACTGTTGCCTGTAATATTCCTGATAATGCTCGCCGCTCTTGATCGGCCGCCACCACCACTCGTTGTCCACGTACCAACGCACCGTCTTCTCGATTGCCTCCTCGCAGGTGTGGGCAGGCTCCCAGCCCAGCCCGCGGATCTTGGTCACGTCCAGCGCGTAGCGGCGGTCGTGGCCGGGCCGGTCGCTTACCGGCTGGATCAGGCTTTCTGGTTTGTTCAGCAGCCTCAGGATCAGGTGGGTCATCACGATGTTCGGCATCTCGGTGCCGGTGCCGACGTTGTAGATGTCACCGATCTCCCCTTTGTGCAGCACCAAGTCAATCGCCTCGCAGTGGTCCAACACGTATTGGTAGTCGCGTACCTGCAAGCCGTCGCCATAGAGAGGCAATGGCAGGTTGTCCATCGCATTGGTTACGAACAGCGGCACCACTTTCTCGGGGTACTGGTAGGGGCCGATGTTGTTTGCCCCGCGCGTGATGGTGACCGGCAGGCCATACGTGACGTGGTAGGCATTGACCATCAGGTCGCCGCTGGCCTTGCTGGCCGCATAAGGGCTGCGCGGGGTGACGGGGTCGGTCTCTTTCGAAGCCCCTTGTGGTACGTGGCCATACGTCTCATCTGTCGAGACTTGGTGGTACCGTTCCAGCCCCAACTCGCGGGTGGCCTCTAGCAGCACGTAGGTGCCGTAGACGTCTGTCTTGATGAAGGCGTCGGGCTCCATGATGGACCTGTCCACGTGGCTTTCTGCCGCGAAGTTGACGATCGTGTCCACGTGGTGGGTGCGGGTCGTCTCTCGCACCGTGGCCGCGTCGCAGATGTCACCCTGCACGAAAGCGTAGCGGCCGGCGAACCGCGCGGCCACATCCTTGAGGTTGTCCAGGTTCCCAGCGTAGGTCAGTTTGTCGTAGACGACGACGTGGTAGTCGGCATACTTGTCCAGCAGATAGCGTATAAAGTTAGAGCCGATGAAGCCGGCCCCACCGGTGACCATCAAGTTGCGCATGAGAAAAGCCTCCTGGGTCTCGGGGTTTGGGATTGCGGGTGTATCGAAGTATTCTACCACAACCAACGAGCGGGGCAACCTTGACTTAAGCCGTGAAGATGCTATGATTACGCCTACCTCACCTGCGAAAGGCAATCCAGTAGATGTACCTCGGGCCTACGTTGGAGAGAAAAAAGAAACGTCGCTCATCCCCGGTGCGCGTGTTAATCTTGCTGCTGCTGATCAGTGCGGGCATTTACGTCTACGCCATGATCAAACAGGAACAGATCGAGATCCCCTTCGTCCCGACCCCAACGCCGACGCGCTCGGCACTTTCCTACGCCTACCAGGCTGAAGAATTGTACTTGCAGGGGAAACTGGCGGAGGCCATCCTCGCCTACGAGCAGGCCATCGCCCTCGACCCGCACGACGTGCTGATGTACATGCCCCTGACGCGGCTGCTGGCCTTGGAAAATCGAACGGTGGAAGCGGTGCGGCGTGGGCAACAGGCGGTCCAGATGGTGCCGGAGAACGCGCGTGCCTGGGCTGTCCTGGGGATGGCCTACGACTGGAACGGCAACGTTCCAGAGGCCATTGACGCCTGCCAGCGGGCCATCGAACTCGATCCCACCTACGCCGAGGGGTACGCCTACCTGGCGGAGGCCTACGCCGACGCGATACGCTGGGAGGATGCCGTCACGGCCGCCCAGACGGCTCTGCAACTGGACGACCGCAGCGTAGACGCACACCGCAACTATGGCTACGTGCTGGAGCGCCAGGGCAGTTATGCGCTGGCGGTGGAGGAGTATCAACGAGCGCTGGCGCTTCATCCCAACCTGGCCTACATCCACATCGCGGTCGGGCGAGACTACCGCGTGTTGGGCAACCTGGAAGCCGCGGTGGAGGGTTTCCAGCGGGCCACCGAGATTGCGCCCAATAGTGCCGTGGCGCTGAGCGAGTTGGGAAGGACGTACCAGCAAATGGGGGAGTTCGAGCGAGCGGAGACTTACCTGAAGAAGGCGACGGAGGCGGACCCCCAGTATGCGCCAGCGTTCGGGTACCTGGCGATCAATTACTGGTCGCGCCGGAATTACGAGTCGGCCATCGAGTACTTTGAGCCGGCCATCGCGTTGAGTTGTGTGGCCGCCCGCCAGAATGCAGATACGTTCTACATGACGGTCGAGAATGTGAACCGCGAGACCAGCGGACCATCACCAGACGTCGTGATGCGCGGCGAATTTGTGTCCACGTCGGTCAACAGCCGGGACACGCTCCAGGCCACGCTAAAGCCCACCGACGAGGGCAACGAGGGCTGGACCAGGGCCTACGGCACGGTGGCGCTCTACACGCGGACGGGCAAGTACAGCATCGCATTGGCGGGCGTGCCCAGACCCCCTTATGGCCAGGAGTACGTGGGCTGGTTTGAGGGAGTCAACACCCTCACCGGAGATCCCCTGAGCGCCGGGTCACTGCGGGTGCAGAGCGAAGGGCGCGTGGAGGCACAATTGGAGACCGGGTGGGTCGAGGGCCCCCGTATCGAGTACTTTTACACGCTGGGGCTGGCCTATTTTTACAAAGCAGAATGCGAGAAATCCTACCCCCTGTTCAATGCAGCGCTGCAGATAGATCCCCAGGAGACCAACGCCCTGGAGGGCATCCGGCTGTGCCAGGAGGCGGAAGTGGAGGAAGGGGGGCAGGCAGCACCCTGAGCGATGGGCACCAGTTGACCAGAATCCCATTCTCTGGTATACTCTGAGCAAGCCGGAGTGGCGGAATAGGCAGACGCGCGCGACTCAAAATCGCGTGGGTTCCCCCCATGTGGGTTCGATTCCCACCTCCGGCACCTGGTTGGTTCATAGTTGGACCGAGGTCCGCAGCGGCGTCCACGGGCGGGGTACGCGCCCCCAAGCGCCGCATTTTTCTTGATGCTGGAGCCGGAGGCAGTGAACAGCCGAGCACGCACATGGGTCACGTGGGCCAGCGCTGGCGTCATGGTGGGGCTGGCGTTGGGGTTCGCCGTCGGTTGGTGGCTCTGGCCGGTGCAGTACACCAACACTGCGCCACGCGTGCTGCGCCAGGATTATCGCGACGACTACGTCGTGATGGTCGCCACGGCCTACGAAGCGGAGAAGGACCTGGAACAGGCGCGCCAGCGCTTGGTATTGCTGGACGCGGAGAAGCCTGCCGCACCCGTGGTCGAACTGGCGGAGCGGCTGGTCCAGGTGGGCGGCAGCGCAGAGGACATCACCCGCCTGGCGCGCCTGGCCTGGGCACTGGGGGCCCTCCCCCCGTCGCTCGCGCCATACCTGGAGGGACGACCGTGAGCCGTTTCCCGGCCCGCCCGGTAACCCTCATCGTGGGCCTGGCGCTGGGGGTTGCGCTGGGCCTGTTGTACACCTGGGTCATTGACCCCGTCGAACTCGTCAACACGTACCCGGCCCTGTTGCGCACCGACTACCGCCAGGGCTGGGTGCGCCTGGTAGCCCTCTCGTACATTGCCGACGGCAACCTGGACCGGGCTCGGGCGCGGCTGGAGGGGCTTGAGCAGGAGGACGTGGCCGGCGCGATCGGAGCGCTGATCGAAGAGTACGCCGCTGCCGGGCGGCCCGCAGACACGCTGCGCAGCCTGACCGGGCTGGCGGAGGCACTGGACGTGCGTACCCCGGCCATGCTGGTCTATCTGTACACGCCGGCGCCATCGCCACCGGTACTTGTCCACACGCCATTGTCTGCCCCTACCCCCACGCCGGTCCACACATCTGTACCTCCCACCCCGTCTCCTCCGGCTGTGCCGACCCTCGACCCTACTCACACCCCCACCTCTCAACCAGGCTCTGCATTGCCGTCGCCCACGCTTGCCTCTGCACCTGGCAGCACACCTCTTCCCAGTCCTACGCCCTCCTTGTTGTCCCGCTTGTACCTGGCCAGGCAGGAGCAGGTATGCCAGCCGGGGCAAACGCCGCACATCGAGGTCGTGGTGAGGGACGAACGGGGGGCCGGGTTGCCCGGCGTGGAGGTCTGGCTGGTGTGGACCGGAGGAGCCGACCGGGCCGTGACCGGCCTGAAGCCCCGGGACGGAGCAGGGTACGCGGATTTCAATGCCGAGCCGGGCGTGCGGTATGCCCTTAGCGTCGGCGAACTGGGGCGGCCCCTGGTCGCCGGCTTGCAGATCGAGGCCTGCCCGGCCCAGGGAAGCGAGGCGCCAGCGCCAGGTTCCTGGCGTCTCGTGGTGGAGCCACGACCGCTTTAGGAGTTGACCGTCCACTGACTCTGAGGTACAATCGAGCCAGATCGGGACCACGCTAATGGCCAACGGCCGATGATGTTTTTGAGAGAACTCGTTGAACTGATCACCGTTCCTCCCGGCGA
>Ga0315291_10000647_pt1 | contig 46322 bp, 49 predicted proteins | sample YL17G12_20_MG_FD_203070 | JGI IMG/M metagenome (GOLD analysis project Ga0315291, IMG submission 203070) | Sediment microbial communities from Yellowstone Lake, YNP, Wyoming, USA - YL17G12_20 | ecosystem: Environmental > Aquatic > Freshwater > Lake > Sediment | place: USA: Wyoming | collected...
TGTACCTGCAAATGGGTTATGATGCGAACTTCAAGGCAAAGACGTTTTTCCAGGCGTATGATGCGGCTTCCCCTACTGAAGTAAAGCCGTACTACAGCACGCTGATTGCGTATGAAAACAAAACCGCGGCGAAAGCGCTCTTTGCGCGGTTATACACAATAGACAAATACAACAGGACAACGTACAGCAACAGGTGCGACTTCAACCTCAAGGCGCCGGTGGCGCCAGCACTGCAGTGCCCTGCAGATCCTGTCGTTGACACGTTCGCGTTCGAGTGGAACAAGGGCGATTACAGCAAGGTGTACCTGCAAATGGGTTATGATGCGAACTTCAAGGCAAAGACGTTTTTCCAGGCGTATGATGCGGCTTCCCCTACTGAAGTAAAGCCGTACTACAGCACGCTGATTGCGTATGAAAACAAAACCGCAGCGAAAGCGCTCTTTGCGCGGTTATACACAATAGACAAATACAACAGGACAACGTACAGCAACAGGTGCGACTTCAACCTCAAGGCGCCGGTGGCGCCAGCACTGCAGTGCCCGGCAGAACCAATAAACCAAAGCTATGCATTCCAATGGGCGCCGGGAGACTACAAAAACATTTACCTGCAGATCGGCTACAACAGAGATTTCGCAAGAAAAACATACCTCCAAATATCCGACAAACAAAGCCCAACAGAAATAACAAACTACTACACAGCACTGCAAGCATACAAAACAAAAAACCCAACAGGAACAATATACGCACGCATATATGCAACAGACCAATACACAAGAATAGGATACAGCAATGCCTGTGAATTTAGCAGGGAATAAATCTAATTAACTTCTTTCCGTTAAGAAAGGAAAGATTTTTATACCTTCGAGCCGCAATAATATATTAAGGCATTATGGGGCTTTTTCCGCGTTAGTCAGCGGGCGTGCCCCGAGGGGTTGGAATGTTTTTAAATGGGATTCCACTGGCAGCGGCTGCGCTTTTCCTGCTTTTGCTCAGCAGCCACGCTTTTGCGCAAAACTGCGTTGATATTGCTGTTTCCACATACGACGTCATGCTCGCGGAAAACGAGACCATGGCGGACTATGCCGCTTTGCTGAACAATGGTTCCGAGGGGACTTTTGTGATAGATGGCGTGGATGCCGCGGAAAGCAGCGCTTTTCTCTCCGCTTCATACGTAAGCGCTGACAGCACAACCATGGAACCATACGGAAGCGCCGAACTTACAATAAGGCTGGCAGCGTCCTCAGTGGAATCCGACCAGACAACTGCTGTCACTGTCGGCGTCAGGGGGCATTTCCAGGGCGGGCAAAGCTGCTCTTCGGCCCAAATACAGTCGCAATTTGAGGTGCAGGTGCCAGACAGTTACAGCCCAACCGACGACAGTCAGGCGGAAGAGGAAATCGCGCCTGGCGAGGATGGCCAGCAGAGTGATGAGAGCACGCAAGCGGCTGTTGCGACAACATATTATGGTGAAAGCAATTCCGCTGTTTCTGCGGCGATATTGGGCGCACTTACTGTCGAAGCGCCCGGAAACGTCTTCCTGGCTAAGGGGGAAAAAGAGATTTCAATCCGCATGACAAACGGCAGCGCCTCTTCGGCTGATTATTCCATTGATTTTATAGGCCCGGTGAACGTTTCCTTCAGCGGCAGCAACGGCACAATCGGCGCCTTCAGCACCAAGTACATTACAATGCGCGTCCCTTACAGCGCGAGCCTCGCGGGCCAGGACTATGAAAGCACACTGCTCGTGCAGTCCGGCGGCGAGAAAATAGAAAAGAAAATCGATGTCTCTTTCATGGAGAAAGCCGCAGCGCCTGCGCCGGTGCCAAAAAAGGATGCGGATGATTTTATCGGCAGCAATGCGCTTGTGAGCGGTTTTTTCGCGCTATTCAGCTTTGACTGGCTCGGCTGGTTTGGCTGGCTGTTCACCCCGGAAAACGCGCTTAACCTCGCCCTCGCGCTGATAGCCGCGGTTCTTTTGATTGCTTTTATCGCAAGGTTCGTAAAAAGGCTGGAGGCAAAAAAATGAAGGCACTGCAGGCACTTTTGGCAATATTCCTTTTCACACTATTGTTCAGCCAGGCATTCGCGGCAATTTCAATTACTCCGAGCATAAGGCAGGTGAATATGGCAAGGAGCGATACAATCGGAGTGCAGTTCCTTTTGAGGAACACCGGTGACAGCAGGCAATGCATTGGCCTTGATGCAGACAGCCACAGCGGCTATTTCGAAACAAGCATGGTAAGTGACACGCTTTGCCTCAGCCAAAACAGCAGCGAGAATTTCACTGTCACGGTTAGGACAATTAACGCCCCAAGGGGGGATTATACAGTGCGCATCCATGCCGCAGCCGGTGGAGTGCATGCTGACGCGAACATTTCCGTTAATGTCGGAGAAGAGCCGGATATAGAGCTTGTGGTTTACCCAAGCGACATCTGCGTAGGAAGGGAAGAATCAATCAACGTTGAAGTAAGGAACAACAGCGGTGAATTCAAGCACGTCAGCCTTCAGGCTGAAAACGAGATGCTTTTGCCTTACTTTGCGCCGCGCCAAATCGAACTTTCAGATTCGCAAGAAAGGGACGTAAAATTGCATATCAGCCCCTCGCCTTATTCCGCAAAGGGAAGGCAGGAAGTAAGCCTTTACGCGATTACCGGCAATGAAATCACAAAAAAAAGAATAACGCTTAATATCGTGGACTGCGGCAGTTACCAAGACCAGCAGCTTCCATTCACCGTCAGCATTGCGGGCTTTTGCCAGGAAGTAAGAAAGGGGGCGACAGAGCGCATCGCATTCAGGGCAAGCAACCTGGCTGAAAGCGAGCAGCTGCTGAACTTCAGCGTTTCGGGCGACATGCCCGCCCACCCTGAAGCGCCCAGCGGAATAGTCGAAGCCGGCAGCGACAGGGCTTTTTACATCAGCGTGGCAGTGCCGCCGGACGCGAGGGGCGGAGACTACAACTTTTCGCTGAGGGTTTCCGGGGATTCCCGCACCGCAGAGAAAAGATTCTGCCTGAGGCCGCAGAGCTCGCACAGCGCTTTGGTCCTGGTCCTTAACAACAATCAGGATATCGAGCAGGCAAAGAGCGCTGTTTTCACTGTTGCCGTAAGGAACACCGGGGACTACAACGAAAATTTCACTGCCAGGATTGAAAACTCAAACCCGAAAATAACTGCCACTCTTTCGCATTCAAGTTTCGCCCTCAGGCCCTATGCGCTGAAAGAGGCCTATGTCGACGTAATGGCGGCGCCTGACGCGCAGCCCGGGCAGTACGACATCAATTTCATTGCAGACTCAAGCGGCCTGCGGGCCTCGCAGATGATATCCTTTAAGGTAGTGCGGGAAAACCACAGCGCGCCGCAGGCTACCGGGCTTGAAATAGCCTCCTATCCCACACAACTGGACATTGACGAGAACACGGGGAAAACAATAATTGTTTCGCTGCTAAACAACAGCGCAAGCCAAATTTCCGGGGTTTCCGCAAGAATAACCGGGCTGCCTTCCGGAATAAGCGCGGCTTCAAAGAGCGGCATTGAACTAATGCCGGGCGCCGCGCAGCAGGCCCGGATTGATGTTTTCGCCGAAAAGGGCACCAACGGGGCATACCCCGTGGCAATTGCGGCCGAGAATGCGGATTATTCCGCGGAAAAGGAAATGCGCATTATTGTAAGCAAAGCCGGGGCTTCCACAGGGGCGCCCGCAACAGCCGCTGGCGGAGGCTGGGGAAACCTTGCCGGCTTTTTCGCATTGGGCAGCGGCGCTGTTATCGCGGTTATTTTCCTCGCGGTTCTTTTCCTGGCCATCGCCCTGATTGCGAAGATTTTCCGGGCCGCAGCCTCCCGGCAGTATCCCGCTGAAAGTGAAATCTGGATGAGGCGCGAGTGAAATGAAAGCCGCAATGCTTTCTCTTTTCATCGTGATTTTTTTCGCTGGCGCGGGCTATTCGGTTTCCCTTTCAGGGCCAAGTTCCTTTGATGCCAACTGCCTCGCGCCAGTGCTCGCCACTTACACGCTGAGCAACAATTCTTCTTCCGCGCGCAATTACACGATAACAGCGGCGGGGGAGAACGGCGACTGGATTAACCTGAACGGAAAATGGATTGGCAGGGAGCCGCTTGCAATAACGCTTTCCGGCGGGGCATCGGAAGAATTGACGGCTTTCATCAGGCCGCCGGGATGCGATTTCGCGCCAGGAACCTACAATATTCCCCTCAAGGTAAGCGGCTACGAATCCGCCTCAAAAACAATTATTGCCACAGTAGTCCAGACAAGAAGCCTTGGGCTCGAGGTTTCCCCGGCTGAACGAGAGTCCGGGCAGTGCGAGAGAAGCGATTTCACAGCGGATGTTTCCAACACCGGAAAAAGCGGCGAAATTAAAGCCCGTGTTGCGGTTGAAGGGATCCCTGCCTCGTGGGTTTCAATCGAGCCGGAGGAATTCCTGCTCGGGCAGGGCGAAACCGAAACAGCCGCAATCGGCATCCAGCCGGATTGCGATGCAGCCGCGAAGCCCTACAATTTTACTGTGAGGGCGTCCATTAAGGGAAGCTCCCTGGGCGCCTCAAGGCGGGCTGTTCTTTCGGTAACAGACCGCCAGCGCATTACAGCTTTTACGCCCGGGCTTTCAGCCTGCGCCGAAAAGGATTCAAGCGCGGAGATTCTCATAAGGAATGAAGGGGCGCTTGCCGACAGGCTTCGGCTGCAGGTTGATGCGCAGGGCTGGGTTTCCGTGAGCCCGGCGGAGATTGATTTGAACGCCGGCGAGGAAAAGACCGTGCGGGTTTTTTTCTCTAAAGACGGCCCGGGAAAAGGGGGCTACGATTTCACAATTGCCGCGCGCTCGCTGGTTTTCAGCAGGGAAACCCCGATAACGCTTCAAGTTTCAGTCATCGGCTGCTACGGCCTTTCCATAGTGTCCTTCACTGCGGACGGCTCTCCTGTTGCCGAAGGCGAAAAGCCGCCCTTCTGCGTTGAGGAAAAAGCGGCTTATGTTTTTGATATCGCCAACAATGGCGGCGAAGCAATGAGAATAGACCCTGCCGTAAGCGGCCTTGACGCCTATGTCGCGGTCGGAAACGCGACAATTGAGGGCGGGGAAACAAGGCAGCTTGCAGTAGAGCTCGATTTGGCGAATGAAAAGCCGGGGGACAAGAACTTCACCCTCGCCATTGATTCGGGCGGCTTCACCCTGAAAAGGAATTTCGCGCTCAGGGCGGTTGACTGCTATTCGATTGCGGCTGATTTTTCCGCTTTCAGGGAACCGCTTGTGCTTGACGCCAACAGCAAAAGCCAGTCCTTTACAGTAAAGGTCAAGAACGACGGCACAAAAAGCCAGTTTGTGGGCATAAGGGCTGACGGCCCGGAGTGGGTTTTCTTCAGCCCGAAGGAAATTTCGCTTGAGCCAGGCGAAGAGAAAAGCGTTTTCTTTTACATGTCCCCCCAGTATGACACAATGCAGGGCCTGCACAGGTCGACTGTCACGGCCGAAGGAAACCTTGCCATGCAGAGCAAGCTTGTTGAAATGTTTGTATACGGCGGATTGTATTCAATAATGGGCGGCCCGAACATAAGCGCCAGCGTAAAAAGCAGCAGCGTGCTGGAGGGAAACGACATGATTGTTTCGGCGGCAGTGCTGCTTTCCAACGACGGCAACGCGCCGCTTTTCGTTGTAAAAGTGTCCGCGCCAAGCGGGGTTGACGCAAACGTGCAGTTCACGCCCGCTTCCCTGATGCCGGGCGAATCAATTTCTGTAATGGTTTCAGCGCGCCTGGAAAAAGACGGCAATGTTTCCTCAATCAAAATACCGCTTCTCATCGCCACAGACAAGGGAGAGGTGAGCAAGGCGATTGAAATAAGCCTCAGCAAAGCCCCTCCAAGCGCGGGGATGCTCGGGCTTTTCGGGCTGGGAAGCCTCAGGGACGCAATGCTTGCCGTGCTGGTTTTGCTTGTAATAGCGCTCCTGCTGGCTGTTTTCTTCAATTCAATGAAGCCGCGCGAATCCGGCCTTGCGGCGCTTGCGCGCGAGGTGGAGCGCATCCCCGGGCAAAAGCTTGAGGAAATCGGAAAGGCAAACAAGGGCGGCAAAAAGGCGAACTAACCGCGTTATTTCATGCTATTTTCCCCTCCGGGCAGGCGGATTAAAGCGCCCCAGACAGCTGTTTTTGGCATTAAATTTTTAATTGGTTGCAGGGATAGTTTTTGCATATAAAATTGGCAACTTTTTGGGAGATGGTTCTTGATGCCAGCAAAAAAGAAAGCGAAAAAGCCGGTTAAAAAGAAAAAGGCGAAGCCAGCGCAAAAGCGTGAAAAACTGTGCTGCGGCGGAATAGCCGAACTCGCTGAAGAAGTAGAGGAAGAGCCCGGGCAAACACTTGAAGAAAAATTCTGAAAAAGCAGCCAATGCGGTATCGGCTGTTCTTTTTCCAGCGGCTTAAGGCGCTATATCCGCCGATGAGCAGGCCGCTGCAATAGTGCGAAGCCCAAATCGCGGCTTCAGCTTTCTTCCCGCGCCAATTTTTTGTCAGCGGCGCCGATGAATCCTTCGGCGTCTTTTATGGCTTCTTCCGCGTCTTCCTTGCCGCAGCCAAAGCCCCCGTATTGGATGCCGTGCCTTGTTATCCTGTAGCCATCCATTGTTTCAAGTGCGGACGTTATTTGCGGCTCTTTGCAGTACAATTCCTTAAGCGCCGAGATTAGCGCCGCATGGCTTCTTTCTTTGAGATTATGCCTGAAAAGCAATGCCCGCGCTGCATGGAACATCGCCTGGTAAGCGAGGCTGAACGCAATATCATGGTATTCCATTTTCATGTTGCCCCTTGCCTTCTCCAGGAACCTTTCCGCTATTGCCATAGAGCCCTCGGTTTCCTGCGCATTGGAACAGCTTCTTATCAGCAGCCCTTTTTTCACAAGCCCGTCGATTTTCACAGCCCAGCACCCGCCAGCAGCACGCTGTTTTTTGCTATTGCCCAAGCGAAGCTGTCGCCGCCCTCCAGCATTTTTTTCCACTCTGCCATTGAAAAAACCTGCATTTTTGCCTCTTTTCCCGTTTTTTCCTCAAGCTTCCGCAGGGCGTCCAGCCGCATTTTCTTTTGCTGTGCGATGGCAATTAAATCAATATCGCTTTTTTCGTCAAACGTCCCCTTTGCATGACTGCCGTAGAGCGCAAGCGCAGTGACAGCGGGATTATCCCCCGCAAACCGCGCCGCAAAAGGCAGCATCTCAAAAACAAAAAACGCTTTCTTCAACTCCAAAGTAAAAGGGGTTTCACGCAGCCTGTACTGGACAATGTTCGCTGTCTTTTCCTTTTCAAGAACCCCTTGCTTCTCATACGCAGAAAGGTAGGCCTGCGCAGTGGAAACGCTGATGCCCAGCCTCTTCGCAAGCCCGTTCGGGTGAATCGCCGCGCTGCCGCCGCCCAAAAAGAACCGCAGCACCGCCCAGCCCCTGAACCTGTCCCAGCCAAATAGCATGATATAAAGAACAATCATTCTATATAAAAAATAATCGTTCTGTACATCCGCAGTACCCTGCTTCTGCAGAAAGCCGGAATGCCAGCCGCCAAAACCAGGCGCTTCAGCGGCAGGAGCATTTGCGCGCGGGCCTTTTGCTTGCCCTAAGGGAAAAGGCCCGAAACAAGCTTCTTGTCCAGGCAGGCGAGGCATTTCAGGGCGGAATCGCAGCTGCTGCAGGACTCGTCCACATTGACAGTAATCTGTGCCAGCGCTGTTTGCGGGGTTGCGTTTCCTTTCTCCCAGACAGTGAGTATTGCGGTTGCGCTCTTGCTGTAAGAGTGCGGTATGGCTTTTAATGGGCTAGTGTCAGCGGGCCAGTTTTCGCTTTTATTTGGACTGCCGTCCCCGAAGTCAAGCTCATATTTGTCCAATGTTTTTCCGGCAGAAGCCTGCGAAGCAGAAATGTCGAACGTTACGCTCAGGGGGCCTGTGCCGCTTGAAACACTTGGCGCCATTGAGGCAGTGAAAGCGCCCGGCGCGGCGCCGGACTTTATTTCAAGGAAAGCGCCGATTGTATTATTTGTTGTTAAACCCTTGTAGTATACTGCTGCCAAATATTTTCCTTCAGCCATGCTGCCTTGCCGCAATGGGCCAAGTGCAGTACCGCCCAGGGTTTTTGTGGTTGGTGTTTTTTCAGCTACTAGCGCATTGTCCTCAGCCAAGGTGTAAAAGTTTGCTGTGGTATTAGCGCCAAGCCGAGTGATTTCCGCTTGAACTTGAGCGGCTGCAGCCGAAGGCGTTTTTGCAAAATAAATCGTATAGCCATTAGGCAATTTTTGTGTCGGCGTAAAGGTGAAAGTCAAAGTGTCTGTTTTGCTTGAGCCGGACTTGGTGAATGTTGCCGGGCTCACTGATAAAACGCTAGTTTGATTCGCCGGCGGAGTTGCGCCAAGAATTTTTGCGTTATAAAACTCTGCATATTCTTGGCTTATGTCAATGTAAAGCTCCCTTATCCTCTGGTCGTCCAAACCATAATCTTCACATTTGAGCCTTACTTTTATTGAGCCTTTTCCTATGCCAAGGGGGAAAAAAGTCGAGCTCACAGTTTCCTCGCTGCGGCAGGTCAAATCGTTCTGGCTATACCCATAGTTGCCATTTGTAATGCCGTTCACTATTTCCAGGCGCCAGGTCAACTCATCCCAATACTCATGGACGTTTGAAATTTTCATAAATGGCTTGCCATTAGTATGACTGATGAAAACCAAGTTACTGCCGCCCACCACACCAAAGGGGAGGCTAGTTACGTCAGTAGAAAGGTTTTTTTCGCCTGGTGTCGTTACGTCGGTTGTCACGGTGTAATTAGACCAAGCCAAAACAAAGGGCACTGCCAAAATCAAAAAAGCGCACAAAACCGCTGCAAGCAGGATTGTTTTCTCATTTTTCATATGCTGCGCCCGCCCATATCAATATGCTGTTTTCACCTATATTAATACTTTCCCCCCTTTTTAAAGGATTTGGTTCTTATTTTCCGAAAACCTGCTCCGCAAACTTTTTGCCTATTTTCGCCAGGGCTTCAAGTATTGTCCCGGGAGCCGCGGGCTCCGCGCCTTTTTTCGGCACGGAAACAGTGAATTTCGCGAACTCTGCCTCGGAAAGTTTCCTGTCGCCGGAAAAGTCCCCGAACATAGCGATCTCAACAGTTATACCCTCGGCGTTTTCCCCGAGCCTGGTGCCGTCAATGCTTTCTATTTCCGCCTCGCATTCGTACGAGCCCTCGCCTTTTTTCTCGCAGCCCTCCGGCACCGCGGTTGCCGAAAGCTGTATGTTATAAAACTTTTGCTCCCTGGAAATCAGGTCGAATTTTTTTCCGCTGTGCGCGAAAACTTTCCCTGTCACCAGGTCGTCACTGTCGGCAGTTTCCATTTTAGCGCCAGTTATTACTTTTGCGGCTGCGTCCCCTGCGCCGAAGTAAACAGAGCCCCTGCTGTCAAGGCTCTTGAAAACAATGGAGAATGGCTCTGCTTTGAGGCTGTAGGAGCCGCCGGTTGATGTCCTCTGCCCTGAACCGCCCTGCTTTATGAAAAACTGTGGTTCTTGCGCTGGAGGCGCGGCCTTCTTTGGGATTGCCTCAACGATTCCGGATTTGGCTATCACATTGGCCGAGAGGGAGCCCCCGTCAAAAGCGACAAGCCTGAAGTAATACGTCTTGCCGGATTCAATGCCCGGCGCGCCGGAAGGAATTGTGTGCGAGGTTTTGCCGCTTATATCGCCAACATTGGACATGTAAACGCTGGCCATCGGATAGTTTTCCAGGTCATCCTTTTTTTCGGAGTAAATAATTGACGCAGACTTCACTGCGCCGTTAATGTAAGCCTCCCAGGCAAAATCAACCTTTTCCTCGCCGGGGGAAGCGGCAAAGCCCCTGATTTCGCCTGTTGCTGCCGCAGAGCCGGACGGCGTTGCTTCCGCGTTGTTGCTGGCCGCGATTTTCTGGTGGCCCGCGGTGTAAGCGACCACGACGCAACTTGCCGTTTGCCCGTCTTTCAGCCCGTTCAACCTGAAGGTGAAGCTTGTTTTCCCTTCAGCCTGCACTATTTCGCTTGCTAATATGCCCGGGTAGCTCTGGCATTCCGCCTGGTAAAAGCCCGCGCCCTGCACGCCGTTCCACCGCAGTTCCACTTCGCCGCTTTTGCCCGTGGCAACTGCCGCCAGTTTCACATCCGCTATTGTGATTTCAATCTCCTCGCTGGACGCAAGCATGACGCTGCCCTTAAATGCCAGAATCATGAATGCGTATTCCACTCCTTTATCCAAGCCGGTGAAAACGTATTCTTGTGTTCCCAGCCCAGTGTCTTTAATGCCTGTTTGTATCTTGCCGGTAAACCTAGTGCCATCGTATTTTTTGGCGTAAGCGGTATATTCAGTTGCGCCCAGCAGGCTTTCCCACGAGACAGTGACTGTGCTGTCTTCAGTCTGCCCCGCGGAAATCGGGAAAGGCCTGTAGGGCACAGCAAGGACCGCCTTGCTTGCGGCAATTCGCGTGCCATTGCCTGCATACGCTATTACTTGGCAGGCTGTTTCCATATAATCCTGCAAGCCTGTTGCCTTGTAAGTTATCGGCGCACCCACTGCCACTCTTGGCGTGAGTTTTCCCGACGAGAACGTATCCCCCCTGTGCGGCGTGCATTCCGCAATATAATATTGGCCTGCCCCAAGGCTATTTCCCCATGTTAACAGTATTTCGCCGCTTTGGCCGGTTCCCGCGCCGATGAGTTCAAACACTGTTGCTGCCGCGCCGATGATGGTTAGCCTGGCTTGTTCGCTGGATGCAACCTCCCCGCCCACGCCCCTGGATGCAAACACGTTAAGAATATAAGTCTTGCCCTGCTCCAAGCCGTCGAATGTGTGGCTAAAGCTGCCTTGGCCGGTATCACGAATGCCGTTGCTCATCCTTGGCAAATCGGTTGGCTTTCCCTCCTCGTTGGCATAGGCGAGATAATACTCCGCGCCATTAACATGGCTCCAGGAAACCTTTGCCGCGCCTAAAGCTGGCTGTTCCACGAAAATTTCAAAAAAGGCAGTTGGTATTGCTATAACAACATTGCTTACAGCCAGCCGCGTGTCGCCGGCGTCATATGCTATTGCCTGGCAGGTATATTTTGTTCCATCCTGAAGCCCGCCAAATGTTTCCGAAATATAACCCGTGCCTGCGGCATTTACGGTTTTTACGAGCGGCGACCCTGATTCCGGCGAACATTCCACCCGGTAATAAGCCGCATTCTGCAAGGAATTGAAATAAAGCGCTATTTCCCCGCTTTTGCCGGTCGCCCAGGCCTTCAGTTCCACGCCTCTCCGGGCAGGCCCCGACGGAATCAGGGTTATTGTGTTGCTTTTTGCAATTTTTTCTCTTCTGGCAGTATATGCCACAACATAGCATCCTGCTTGCGTGTTGTTTTTCAGCCCGCCGAGATTGAATTTGAAATAGCCCTGGCTAAGTGTATAACTACCAGCACTAGCATAAACTATTTCGCTTGCGAATGTTGCAGCGTCGCTCTGGCATTCCGCCTGGTAAAAGCCCGCGCCCTGCACGCCGTTCCATTGCAGTTCCACTTCGCCGCTTTGGCCGGTTGCCTTGCCGGCGAGTTCAAACCCCGCCGCCACTGCAGCCGGCTTTGCCGCTGCTTCCCGCGCGGCGTTTTTTGCGTTTGCCGCAATCTGCGCGGCCTTTGCGGCAGGGCTGCCGGCGACAGCAAAAGCCGCGGCGCTGCAGAAGAGCAGCGCGATTAACGCGAGCAAAAGCAGTTTCCTCATGCGCAATCCACCCGCATTTCCGCCATGAGCTGAGTGTTCTGCTGCACGGCTTCCTCAAGCTCCGACAATTTTTCAGGGTTTTTCCGGAAACCTGACTTTTCCGCGAAAGCGGGGAATTTTTGCAGGAACTGCCCGGCCCTGCCCTCGAAAACAGCCATCTTCTGCGACAGGCTTTTGAGCTTTTCCTGAATCGCCTCAAGGGCGGCAATTTTCGAGCACGCTTCCGAGTCGCTTTCCACGCCGCTGAAGAAAACCGCGCCGTTCGCGGCATCGCTTTCCTTTAATGCCGCGAAGAAATCAAGCCGCGCGAGATAGGCGTTTGCAGCCGCATCAAGCGCCCCTGTTTCAGCGCCGGAATCCTTTGCGGCCCTTTCCCTGAATGCCATTGTTTCAAGTTTCAGCGCGCTTATTGCCTCAGGGGAAAGCGCGGCAACCCGGGTGTCATCCATGTAGATGGAAGCGCTCTTTTTGCTCCAGGCGCCGTTGAGCTCCGAAAGCCCTGTTTCGAAATCAAGCGGCTTTTGGGGCTGCAAAACAAGAATGAGCGCAGCGGCAACAGCCGCTATTGCAGCCACTATTATCAGCATGTTTCTCCATCTTTTGTCCATTGAAGCACCGCGCTTTTGAACATTATTAACTTCGCTTAGATTGCCGCATTTCGGCTGTATTAATACTGCATTTCCATGTTTTTAATGGTTTGCCAGAACAGCCGCAGCAGGGCGGCTGTTTCCGCGAACTCCGCCAATTTTTAATAATTTCCATACTCCCAATTAACTTACGTTTTTTATGCCGGAAAAGCAACCAGCAATTGTTGACGTCGCAATCGTCGGCGCGGGCCCCGCAGGAATCACAGCGGCGCTTTACGCAGTGAGAAAGGCGCTTAGCGTGAGGGTTTTTGAGGCAGAAGCCGTTGGCGGGCAGCTGGCTGAAGCGATTTGGGTTGAGAACTACCCCGGCGTGCCAAAAATCAGCGGCGCCGAGCTCACAAGGAGGATGGCCGGGCAGCTGCGCTCTTTCGGCGTTGAGATAGAGGAAGCAGCCGAAGTTACCGGCGTCAGGAAAGCCAAGGGCGGGTTCGAGCTGGAAATAAACAGCGGCGAGGAAAAGGTTTCCGCGAAAGCGGTCATTATTTGCACGGGCAGCAGGCATGTGCCCCTCGGAATTCCGGGAGAAAAGCAGTTCTACGGGAAGGGGGTTTTTTACTGCGCCACATGCGACGGGCCGCTCTTCAAGGGCAAGTCTGTTGCTGTCATCGGCGGCGGAAACTGCGGCGTGAACGCCGCGCTGTTCTTTTCGGGCATCTGCAAAAAAACCTATTTGATAGAGTTCATGCCAAAGCCAAATTTCGACGCAGTCTACAGCGAGCCCATCAGGAAATCAAGGGTGGAGTTCCTGCTGAACACGCAGCTCACAGAAATAATCGGCAAGGATTCCATTGAAAAAATAAAAGTGAAGGATAAAAGCAGCGGAAAAGAGCGCGCAATCGCCCTTGACGGTGTTTTCATTTACATCGGGCTGCAGCCGAAAAGCGGGCTGGCGAAAAAAGCCGGCCTGAAGATTGGCGCGAAGGGATATATTGCGGTTGGCAGCGGAAAAATGTCGAGCGTTCCAGGAATATTCGCTGCGGGGGATGTTTGCGGCGACCTCGCGCAGCTCGCAGTCTCTGTCGGCGGCGGCGCTGTCGCGGCAACCTCCGCTTTCGAGTACCTGAAAAAGGCGCGGGGCTGATTTTTTTTATGGACGAGCAGCAGTTCTACTACGGCGACTGGAAGGGAAGGCTTATCGGAAACAAGGCGAGGGAGCACCTTGTCCTCGGGGAGATGCGCAAATTGCGGCAGGGGGATTTTTTCCTCGAGGTCGGCTGCTCGCACGGGCACTTTGAAAAGCACGCCGCAGCTTTTTCCCGGAATGTCTTCGGCGCGGAAATGGACGCCGGCAAGCTGAAAGCCGCGAAGCGCAACTGCCCGGGCGGAAACTTCGCGGCAGCGAACGCCGAGGCGCTGCCGTTCAAAAGCAACCGGTTTGATTTTGTACTGTGCACCGAGGTCCTTGAGCATGTTCCGGACTGGAAGAAGGCGCTTGCGGAACTGCAGAGGGCCGGGCGGAAAAGAATCCTGATCACAATCCCGCTTGAGAAAGGCATTTTCTGGAGGATTTTCAGCGTTTTCGCGCCAATGGGTGGCAGGGGGCATCTGCACAGGCTTGACGGCAACGATATCAGGCGCGAGATGGGGAAGGAATGGCGCTGCGTGCGGAGCGAGAAAATCGCGACGCCGAGCAGGAAGCTCAACAGGCTGCTCAACCCCGCTGTGCCGGAGCGCCTGGCGATTTTCGCATTGCTGCTTTTTGAGAAAATGGGAAAATTACGCTGAACGCCGTAATGTAAGAAAACTTTAAATCCACGGCGCTGCCGTTTCAGTAACGTGCAATCAGGTTGAACGTCGCTTATATTACAAAACATAACCTTTTATTATTTTTTATTACAAATTATAGCTGGTGATGTAATGGTTCAGGCAATCGTAACTTTTAATGAGCATCAGGACAGGGTTTTGACGATTGTGAAGGGCAAGTACGGGCTGAAAAACAAGGCCCAAGCGGTCAATGTCATCGTCGAGCAGTATGAAAAAAATCTCCTGGAACCGGAGTTGCGACCGGAATACAAGGAGGAACTGCTGAAAATCGACAATGGTAGGTTCAGGGCTTTTTCCAGCGTTGAACAATTGAGAAGGGAACTTAAAAATGTATGAATTTGAAGTCAGCGAGAAACTGCAGCGGGTCCTGAAAAAGCTTTCCAGGAAGGATAGAGCGCGGCTTGAAATAACGCTGAAGAAAATTAGCGAAATCTGCTCTAGTGAAGACGTCGAGCATTACAAAAACCTCTCATACGGCTTAAAAGAATTCAAAAGAGCCCACATTGACTCGCATTTTGTCCTTCTGTTCAAATTTGACAAAAAAAGCGGAAAAATAAAATTCCAAGACCTACAGCACCACGACACAATCTACGAAAGGTAGCCTGCAAAAAGTGAAGTGTTTTTTAACTGTAGCGGGCATTCTTTTTTGCACCTGCCCCGGTAGTATAACGGATAGTATGCAAGCCTCCGGCTCGGAACCAATGTTCATGTTTTCCCTTTCAAAATTGGTTTCCTGAAGAAAGCTTGCGATCCGGGTTCAATTCCCGGCCGGGGCGATTGTTACTCAATTTTTAGTGTTACACATAGGTTTATAACTTTTTTTGAGTAACATAACTAACATGGTTTATCTAGTAGAATCCAAAAGGGGCGCCAAGGCCTATTTCTATCTGGCGGAGAACCTCAGGGTCTCAAGCGGAAAGAGAAGGCAGTTCAGGAAATATATCGGGACAGAAAAGCCCTCAAAGGCAAGGCTTGAAATTCTCGCTTCAGGTTTCAAGAAAGAGATTGAAGACGAAAAAAACAAGCTGTTCGGCTACCACTATTTGTTTCCCGACGAAATTGAAAATGTGGACAAAATAAATTCTGGGTTCAGGGAGCGTTATAAGAGACTCAATCCAACGGAAAAAGAACAGTTCAGCCAGAACTTCGTAAACGTGTTTGTCTACAATTCCAATTCGATTGAGGGCAGCACCCTGACGCCAAGGGAAGTGGCGCTATTGTTGCAGGAGGACATTGCGCCGAACAAGCCATTGGAGGATGTTTTGGAAGCAAAGAGCGCGCAAAAAGTCCTTAAATACCTCGAAGGAACGAAAGAAGAATTCAGCCAGGAATTCCTGCTTAAGCTGCATGAACTGTACTTCAAGGACACAAAGCCCTTTATTGCAGGAAAATTCAAGACAAAGGACAACGTCGTTCAGGGGGCTGCATTTGAAACCACACCAGCAAGATACGTGCTAACTGACATGAAACTGTATTTCAAGGATTACGGCAAAGCCAGGGAGAACCTGCACCCGCTAGAGCTGGCGGCCTGGGTCCACTGGAGGCTTGAAAGAATCCACCCCTTCCAAGACGGAAACGGCAGGATTGGAAGAGTGGTGATGAATTACATCTTGCACAAAAGTGATTACCAACTGATTGACATAAAAACAAAAGAAAAACAAAGATACTTCAATGCGCTGAAAAAATGTGACAGGGAAAACAGCGCAGAAGCGCTTGCAAGGCTGCTGGTAAAAAGATTCACCGCGCAGTACAAGAACGCGTTAAAAAAATAAGGCGCTGGAAAAAGAAAAAAAGCCTGCGATGACCCTAGTGCGCAGTTCCGCTTGTTTCTCTCAGGCAATAATTTAATTAACGACCTTGCACTATATACTTTCTGCAGAAAAAATTCACGCCGAACCAATAAGGTTGGGCGTCTGATTTGAAGCGGGAAGCCCGGCCGGGGCGTTTTGTTCTTCAGGACCGGAAAATATGCTTTTATAGCCTTGCAAACAATGTTTTATCAGGCGAGTAAATTTGAATTTTGACATTGTTCTGGAGAAGCAGAAAGAAGGCGGGTTTACCGCGTATGTTCCAGCCCTGCCCGGCTGCATTTCTGAAGGCGAAACAAAGGCAGGGGCGGTAAAAAACATAAAAGAAGCGATTTCGCTCTATTTGGAAGAAACAAGAAAAACAAAAATAAAGCAATTGCTGAAGAACGTTTCAATCGTAAAAGCCCAAGTCGAGGCCTATGCCTAAAATTCCGGTTGTTTCTGCTGCAGAGGCGATAAAGGTTGCCTCAAAGCTTGGCTATGAATTCGTAAGGCAGAAAGGAAGTCATGTAATACTGAAAAACAAGGAAGAAAAGCTGCTTGTCATACCAAACCATAAGGCGCTGAAAAAAGGAACACTGCTGCAAATAATCAAGGCCCTTGGGGTAACAAAAGAAGAATTCAGGAAAATACTTTAACCCAGCAGGCGAGTCGGTAACCCGGCCGGGGCGCTTTTCTTTGTTCTTCCGCTGTTTGCCGCTTTCCGAAAACCCTTTTTAATTGTTTTCCGCTTTTGTTATAATGGGTTTATGGGGAAGGTTTCTGTTTCCGCAAGCGGGAACGATTTGTCGATTGTCATTCCGCAGGCTCTGCTCGCCGAGCTCGGCCTGGACAAGGGCGCGGATTACGAACTGGTTAAGGCTAAGGACGGAATCTGGGTCCTGACAAAGGAATCCCAAAAGCAGCCCGAGAAGCCAGTCGCTGCCGCGCAAACGCCGGCTGCAGCCGCACCCCCTAACCCGAAGAGCCCTCTTGACGAAAGGATTTTTTACATGCTGGAAAAGCTCAAGCTGGAGGACAAGGTTGAGGGGAAATTCGAGGCGCGGCTTGGCAAGGCGGAGCTCGCGAGGTTCAAGGAGCTGCTGAAAGATGGCGCGATTATTCCTTTCAAGCTGACGCCGCAGTACAAGAAGGCTGTTTACAAGGCGCGCGAAGAAATTGAGGGCGCGAAGGCGAACCGTGAAAATAAGGCTTCCGTTAAGAAAGAAAGCGAGATTTCCGGGGCGAAGGAAAAGCCGATTGAGGACTATTGCATTGAAAGGGACGGAATTATGGTTTGCAGGAACGAGGACAGGGCGAAGATGCTTAGCAACCAGTTCAAGAGGGATATCGAGGAGGGCAGGATTCGGGGCATCAAGGATTTCAGCGGCTTGTTCTACATTATCGAGAACAGCCTGTACGACAAGTACAAGCTGCCCACGATTTCCGCGGTCAAGGCGAACAAGAATGTTTCGCTGCAGCAAGTTTCGGAAAAGCTCGGGGTGAGCCCGTTGCTCGCGAAAATAGTCTGCGAATTCCTGAAGGAGGAGGGCGAGATAATTGAAAAAAGGAAAGAGCTATTCCAGTCGGTCTGACAAAAAGGAAGCCTGCGCCAGGGTTCTCGTGCCGCTGCTGTCGCACAGGGAGTCCGACGGCTTTTTCATAGAGAAAATCTCCGAGGGCGAGGGCGAAATAATCCTCCTTCTTGTAATCGACACAAAGGCGATGCCCGGGCAGTTTGGCTTCGCGGCGAACGACATCGCGAACGGCAACCAGATAATGGGCGAGATGCGGAAGGCGCTTGCGAGAAAAAAGAAGGAGTGCTGCGATGTGATAGAGTGGGGCGAGACAGCGAACAAAATAGAGCACCTTGCCCTGCTGCGCAACGCGCGGAAGGTTTTCCTGGTGGAGCAGGAAAGCCAGTTCTTCAAAAAGCTCGTGAAGGAGCTGGAGGAAAAGCTGGATAAGGTTGAGATTGTGCGCGTTAAGCTGCCTGAAGCGCCAAAGAAGTGAAAGCTATTTTCCGAAAACAATCTCTCTCGCGGTTTTCATGTTCTCCCGCGCTTTGGCCTGGTGGCTCTCGAGAATCTCCCTGAAGAAATCAGTTGCAATCTGCTTCATTTCCCCTGAAAGCATTTTCCCGCTGCTGAAATCATCCGCGATTTTCGCGAGTTTTTTGCCGTCAGGGTAATGGAACAAAAGCAATTCATAGACCTTGTCGATTTCAAGCACTCCGCCAAGGCGCCTGTGCTCTTTCGCAGTGTTCCTGCCTCCCGTGAAAGCGTTCTTTATTTTCCGCTCCATTTCCTTTATCGGGTCGTTCAGGAAAATCGCTGTGTCGGGCTCGCTGCTTGACATCTTGCTCCCTTCCTTCAGGCCGGACTGGTGCCGGAAGTAAATGAATCCGGGCGTGTGCATCTTGTACGGCAGGCGTTTCGCGATGTCCCTCACAGCCCTCGCGTGCGGGTCCTGGTCAAGGCCGATTCCGGTAACGCTTGGCATCGGCCCGCTGTACTCCGGCAGCTGGCAGTGCAGTATGTCGGCGTACTGCAGCAAATTCGCGCTTACTTTTCCCAAATCAATGTGCCCGTAAATCGCCTCGAAGGTGCTCGCGGTTATTTTTTTGCTCAGCTCGAAGGCGAAACCATAATACCTTGGCTCCCTTGCGCTCTGCACCCGAATGTCCTCTGGTTCAAGCCCAAGCGCGAGAGCGTCCGCAACATTGCCGACAGCGAATTCTTTCGCTTTCTCAAGCGACGGAACCCTGCTGTCAGGCCTGCTCGTGTACGCGTCCAAATCGCAGACGCAGAAGTAGTTCGCGGCTCCCTTTTCCTTGAAAAATCTGAAGAGGTCTATGTCGGCCTTGTGCCCCAGGTGATAGGGCCCGCTGCTTGCGATTCCCGTGATGTTGACGAATTTTTTCTTTTTTGAGATGCAGTCCGCGACTTTTTCAAAGTCCCTGTGCGCGATGATTATGTTCCTCTCGAAAAAAATGTGCCCGAGCTTTTCCCGCATTTTTTCGGGAAAGCGCTGCAGCCCGAATTCGCTGAAGACATGCCCGTAGTCTATTACTGCGCCGCTGCCCCATGGGTCTATTTCTTGTTTCTGTTCCATGCCAATAACAATTAACGCTTTTTAATTTAAATGCTTTATTATAGCATAATAATTAGTTTTATCGGTGTTTTTTTGAGGGTGCGGTAGGATGCCAACGCTGGTGCAGAACAAGGTCATTGTCGAGGCGCAGAGGCTGCAGAGCCAACTGCAGCAGAAAGGTTTCGGGGAGCGAACCGCCCACGAGTTCGTGCTTGACCTTAAGGAAGCCCTTTACCTCATGCAGAAAAGCAAGCTGAAGGTGACGGACGAGAAAGGAAAGAATGTTTCGAAAGCAAGGCTGCTGGCTTGCGCGGGGAAAAAGGAAAAGGATTTTTACGGCAAATTCGCTGTCTTCCGGGATTTGAGGGAGAGGGGCTTCTGCGTCAAAACAGGCTTCAAGTTCGGATTCGATTTCAGGGTTTATCCGAGGGGGCAGAAGCCGGGGCAGGCGCACACGCAGTGGGTTGTGCACGTTGTGGCCCAGGAAGAGCGGTTCACAACGCCCGGCTTGAGCAGGATGGTAAGGCTCGCTGGCAACATCCGCACGGTTCTTCTTGTTGCGATTGTCGATTCCGAGAACGACATCAACTATTACCAGATTGACCGGGTAACACCCTAAGGACAGGGCGCCTGTGCAAAAAAAAAAGAATTGGATTGCAGGGAGCAATTGCGCTCCCTGAAAAAAAAGAATTTTTTTTGCTTAAAGGTCCGCTGCCCTTACTGTTTTCCTTCCGTTTGCCTTTGCCCTCTCGGCGGCTTTCTTGATTTTCATTTCAACTACTTTGCTGAGCTCTGCTGTGAAGTCTCCAGCCGTGTTGCAGCCGGCCTTTTTTACTGCCTCCTTTACCTTGCTCCCGACAACCAAAATATCTGCCATAAAAGCCCTCCCTCTTTCGCCGTTCAACGGCAAAATCCAGTTATTACAGCGCAAAAAAAGATATTTAAACCCAACCGAAAAAAACAGCGCAAAACCCCGTATTTCGGCTTAAAACACTGTTTTGAGGCATGCAAAAAAAAGCCAAAAACGCGCCGCGCAAGCCGCTGGGCCAAAGCCAAGCCATGCAAGCATCCCCAAAATAGATTTCTAAATTATTGCAGCAATGATTTTCCTTTGTCCATTATTTTTCTTCCGTCAACAGTGACTGTCGCGCCGCGCAAAACAGCATCGTGGTGGTCTTTGCTGGCCCATTTTGCGCCGGTGTCCGCGCCGAGAGGGTCTCCAAAGCCAAAGTGGACGCCGGCATATTTTTCGTCAACCAAATCGTTCCCGCTCAGTTTCCTGACCGCGGGGTTTGTTCCCAGCCCAAGCTCCCCGATTCTGGAAGCGTTCCTGTCCGCGGAAATGGCGCGCAAAAACCTTGCCTTGAGCGCCGGGTCGCTGCATCGAACGCTTCCCGGAACAGCATTGCCGTTCCTGATTTCAACGGCAATCGGATTTTTGCTTAGCATCCCGACACCGTTCATCACGCCGTTCAAAACCAGCCTGCCGCTTGCAGATTGCGGGGAAGTGAAGACCTCGCCCGCGGGCAGGTTCCCCCAATAGCTTTTGGTAAAAACGCCGTTGTCCTGAACCCAACGCATTCCGCGGCTAAAGCCAAGGCGGATATCAGTGCCGCTCCGGGTCTGCACCCTGATCGACCGGCAGCCTCTCACTGCCTCAAAAGTCATTCTGGTAAAACGGCGCATTAGCCTTCCATCGGCAGTAAGTAATTTCCTGGTAATGGCGGGAGTTATTCCATAAGCCAGCGCAAGTTTTGTTCCCCTTTGTTTTCCGCCCCTTCTTTCAACGCTGTCAACAATTTTATCAACAACACGGTCTAGCTTTCCGCCTCTATCTGCCGTGGCAAAAACAGAAATATTTTTTGCGGCAAGCCTGCCAACCCTTCTTCGCTCACGGACTCCCATCCCCGAAAAGCCGGCTTTGGGATTGACGCGATGCGTGCTTGTCCTGATTCCGCGGCGCGCGAGCTCTGAAGCGACAGCCCTTCCGAATCCTGCGTTTTCCCGGTCAAAAATAACAGAAGCGTTTTTGCCGCGCGGAAAAACCCCCATTTGCTTTGCGGTGGAATAGGCGGCAAAACCAACCGGGTTTCTCTTAATAGCGGCAGCGCGCTTTTTCAGCAAAGCCTTTCTTCTCTCAACCAAATAAGCGGAATTATTTCTTTTCCCAGCCAAACGGGCGGAAGGCATTTTGACCAAATGCAATAAGCGCGATAAGGCTTATATTACATTGCAAAATTCTTTTCAATTCAAAAATGAGATTAACCGCGAAATTGGCTCAGTTCGCCCATCTATCTTCATCCCTTTCGGTCGGAGTCATCGTCAGGTCATCATCGCCATAAAAAGAGTTGCGGGAAAAGGTTTATTAAGCTCAACAAAATACTAAATAATTATGGCAATAAGGCCTGTTGCAAGGAAAAGGCAATCCGCGCCGCCGGGCAGGGGGCTGCCGGTTAGAAGGCGTTCTGTCGGCGAGTTGCTCGGCTGGATGAGGAAGAAGAGCGGCGAACATCTTGCGCGCACTTATTTTGGCGTTCGCCCCGCAAGCCCGCCCAAAGCCAAAAGCCCTCCTGCAAAAGCTAGTGGCCCTAAAGCCACGCCCAAAAAGCGCTAAAACCCCTCCCGCAAAAGCCGGCGGCCTTAAAGCCGCGCCCAAAAAAGCGCCAAGCGCCATCCTGAAAAAGCCGGCAGCCCTAAAGCCAGCCCCAAAATCGCTGAAAGCCCTCCCGCAAAAGCCCTGAAAAAGCCGGGATTTTTCCGCAAAGGAAGGCTTTAAAATCTGCTTGTTGCCAAAATTATTTGCTAAATTTTAGTGCCTTGTTTTCATAAAATTGGAGGATTGTTTATGGCTAAACCTGAAAATAAACCAAAAACTGCTGCCGCGGAAGCAAAGGGCGGCGCAAAGCCGGCTGTTGAGGAAGAGAAAACAGTGCAGCAGGAAATGGAAGCCCTGGAAGAAAGCGAGGGCGAAATTCCCGAGGACAAGCTGCCTTTCCCGCGCGCGACAATTGTGAACATGCTCAGGAAGCACCTTGGAAAGGGAAAGCAGATTAAGGGCCAGGTAAAGGACGAAATGAACGTCTGGCTTGGAAAAATGGTTGAAAGGATTGCGCAGAAAATGGACTCGCACCCTTACTCTTATGTCGACGGCGGAATGCTGCGCGAGGCAATAGAGCTGTACGAAACAGTGCAGGACATCGAGAAGGAAAAAGAGCGCATAATAAAGCAGCTTGAAAGCATTAAAGCCGCATGCGACGTCCTCATAAACGAAGTTGACCGCAAATTCAGGAAATGAGCCGTGCGGCTGCGCCTGCACATTCCCCCTGATTTTTTTGCGCCGAAATTCGTTTTCTTTGCATAGCTATTTAAACCTTTTTTTTTCTATTCCTCTAATCCAAAAAATTTTTGAGAAATTTTTGCCTTATTCAAAAGCGGTTTGACAAAGCGAATTGCGAAGCGGGGGTTGGAAAAAAAATGGTTTTTTATAGCGTGCGCCGTCGGCTGGCGGGATGGGCCGAAGCCCAGCTGGACACTTTCCTTTTAAGGGCGCTTTTCACGCTGATGCTCATAGGCAACAGCCTTCCGCAGGGAGTGCAGCGCAGCAGGAACAGGCCTGTTTATTTTTCCCTGATAGCGCTCGCCTTCATCCTGACCGCTGTTTCTTATTTCCCAAGCGGCCTGCCCGCCATAGTGCATTGCCTGCGGCGGATTTTCTCCTCGCTTGCGAAAGCGGAATACAAGGTGGAGTTTTACGTTAAGGCGCACCACTTCGCGCTGCTGTTCATCGGGCTTGCGGTGGCAATGTTCGCCTCAAAGTTCTTCACGGTTTTTTCCCTCGCGCTTCTTTCGGCGGCCATCGGAAGGGCTTTCCCGAAATTTCCCTGAAGCATGGTTCAGCGTCCCGCCGGGGCGCGGCATTTTTTTGCGCCAGGGGCTTCCCTTGTGCGTTTCGCCGCGCAGCCGGAAACCGCTTTTTTTTTCCCAGTTACTCTTTGGACAAAGCTTTCCTGACCAGCGGTTCCAGCCTTTTCGCGATAACTGAAATGTTGCTTTCGCTAAAGCCAAGCCGCCTTCCTATCTCCGCCTGGTTCAGCCCGGCCGCTTTTGCGAATAGGACCGCGCTTTCAAGAATGCCAATCTTCAGCTGCTTGCACACCCTGTCGATGTCCGCTGCAGTGAATTCCCTCTGCTGTTTTGGCGCAGCAGCGCGCTCGGCAGCCGGCACTTTTGTGCCGCCCCTGCCTTGGGCTTCAGCGTTTATTTCCGGCACCCGCTGGCTTTTGGCGAAGCCCCAAAAATCCGCAATAATCCTGCGCCCGCGCCATCCGGTAAACCTTTCTATTTTATCTTTTTCAGGGCCCTTCATCCTCGCGGGGTCATAAGTCTGCAGACTCCAGTCAAGCCTGTCCAGCATTCTTTCCGCAAGCTCTTGCTCGGTTATTCCTCTTGCTTCAAGCGCCATGCCGTAAGCCCGGCATATTTTTTCCGCTGCTTTTTCAAAATATTTTCTCTTTTCCCCGACAATCTTTTCTCTCCTTTTTTTGCTGACGGCGCCTGTTCTAATTCCCGCGGCCCGCTTGGCAGTCTTTGTTATTTCATGCCTGCTGATGTCCGGTATTCTCCCCTCCGAAACAAGTTTTTTGCGCAGTCTCTTCACTGCCCAAGGGGATGCCCTTGTTTTTCGTGCTATCCGTATATTGGACGCTTTCGGGCGCCTTTTCAGTTCCGCGATTGCGCGGAGTATTCTTTTGGGCACTGGTTTCGGCGGTTTCTGCGGTTTCGGCAGGCCTGTTTCGCCGGCTATTATTTTTCTGGACAGCCCGATTAATTCATCGCAGCGCTGCCCCTTGGCGAGGCTCCAGTTCTGCGTTCTTTTTGGCGGAATGAAAAGCGGCTGCCCGCGCGAGAAGCCGCCCCTCAGGAGAACTATGTACCGGGAAGAATCTAACGGAGATATGTGGAGCGCTTTTGCGGCTGCCGTAACTGTTTTTCCTTTGGCAAGCAGGCCGTGCAGCTTATTGGCCTTTATAGCGAACGGTTCCATTGTTGCCCGGTATGCCCCGCGCTTGCCTGTAGCCTTTCCCGCCTTCACTGCTTTTCCCTTCCTTTATCATTTGTGCCCGCCCGGGTTAATAATTTTTTCCGCGCAGGCTTTTCCGAGGATTTCCCCCACGCGCTTCGCGGCCGCGCCGCGGGGATTCCTGAAGAGGAATGCCTCAATGACCGCCGTGTTGTGGCACTTCCTGTGCGCGCTCGCTTTCTCAAAGTCGATTATCACCGGCAAAAATTTCCCTTTTTTCTTTGCCACAAGGATGTTCGCCAGCTTTCCCGCGAGCTGCCCGTGGTCCAATCCAACGGCGTCAAGCGCTTTCGCCTGCTTCAAAAGCCCTTTCACAAAGCCCTCCAATTGCTTTTTCCCCGGATTTGAAAAAAGCCATTCGCCGAAAGTCTTTCCCTGGACAAATTCCATCAAAATCGCCCTTTTTTCCAAATCAAAACCAGTGAGTTTTGGGCCGACTCCAGCGCTGTTTGCCGCGCGCAAATTCTCTGATTCCCTTTCGGCCATCCTGTGCCGCGTGCTGTCCCCGCGCTCTATTTTTGCCGCAAATTTTTTTCCCTTTGCATTCCGCACCATGAATATTTCGCTGCTCCAGCCCCCGCCGAGCCGCTTTACGGCGCGCAGCCTTTTTTCCCCCAAAAAAGCCGCTAGCCGTGCCTCCAAAGCGCTTTCCATAATTAATTTATAGTAGAAAGGAGAACCTATTTTACATCAATATGATAAAGGACTCTTTGGCGGGCGATAACAGGGTTGTGAAAACAGGCACGCCCGGGCTTGACGAAATTTTCGCTATAAAGGGCTTTCAGGCGCGGAGCAGCGTCCTTGTAAGCGGAGAGCCCGGCGCGGGAAAAAGCATTCTTGCGCTGCAGTTCATTTACAACGGCGCGCGCTTGTACGGCGAGGGCGGCGTCTACGTGAGCTCGGAGCAGAGCCTTGAGAAAATAAGGGGCATCGCGAGAAGCGTCGGCATGAACCTCGAGCCGTTCGAAAAAAACGGCCTGATAACACTTATCAGGATTCCCATAATGAAGGGCGGCGAAATGCTGCCCGAAGAGCTGCTGAGGGTCGTAAAGCGCGCCGAGGTAACGCGCGCCGCAATCGACAGCATCACGCCTTTTGAATACCTGGCGGCTGACCTCAAGGAATTCAGGCTTAAGCTGCTTTCTTTTGTAGAGCAGATAACCAAGGAGAACGCGACGCTGCTTGTGACAGCCGACAAGAGAAAAACAGATTTCGACAACGTCGAATTCAGCTACGAGGACTTCTTGTTCGACGGGCTCATACTCATGGGAAGGATGCGCAAAGCCGTCAGCTTCGAGCGCGTTTTAACCGTCATAAAAATGAGGGGCACGGAGCACAGCTCGGATTTGCACCCGATTGAAATAAGCGACAAAGGGCTGATAGTAAAAACCCTGCAGGAACTGTAAGCCGCGCATGCACTATTGTTTAAAACAATTTTCCCGCACCCTATAATTCGTGCCCGGCAAAAAATTCAGGTTCGCGCCCCAAAACGGGAATGCGAAAAAATTCTTCAGGGCGCGCATTCCGGCGCGCGTCAGCACGGCGCGCAAAAGCCCCCGCGGCTGGAAGGAATTCCCCGTGGATGAAGCAAGGGAGTTCGGCGCTGAAAGAAAGAAGCTCAGGTGCTCCCACATCGGCGCGCCCAATATCACGGAATCGCCGTGGCACAAGCACCGCCATACAACCGAAATTTACCGGATTCTAAGCGGAAGCGGAAAAATATTCCTTGGCGGGAAGCCGCAGCGCGCAGAGCTTGGCGATTTGTTCGTAATCCATCCCGGCACAGCGCACAGTCTTGTCGCGAACAACAAAAAAACAGGGGCAAATATTCCCATTACTTTCGAGCCCAGCATTGCGCCCCTCGGCAGCAAATACAGGGACGAAGTGAAAACATGGCGCGATTGACAGTGCCCGCTGAGGTCAAAATCCTGCTTGAGGGGTATGTTTCCACAGAATCCGGCGGCAGGTCGTGCAGCACAATCTCGCTTGTGCGCGACGGGGCCCTGAAAATCGTCTGCGACCCGGGCACTGCCAACAGCGCCGAGGTAATCGAAAAAGCGCTCGCAAAAGAACGCCTGGATGCCGATGGCATCAATGTTGTTTTCATAACGCACAACCACATGGACCACCACAGGTTCACAGGGCTGTTCAGGAAAGCGAAAATCCTGGATTTTTACGGGTGGTGGGACAAGGATGCCTGCAGCGAGTGCGGCGGCTTTGTGAGCGAGAACATCCATCTCATTAAAACCCCCGGGCACAGCCATGACAGCGTTTCCCTTATCGTTGAAACCGCCGAAGGCATTGTCGCAGTCTGCGGGGACGTTTTCTGGAAACAGGGTTTCCCAAAGCGCGACCCGTATGCGTGCGACCTGAAAAAGCTTGCTGCGAGCAGGAAAAAAATCCTCGAGATTGCGGATTTTGTCGTGCCGGGGCACGGCGAAACGTTCAAGGCGAAAAAATGGCCATAGGAAAGTGTTAAAAATAAAAGAAGCATTATTTGATACAAATTCTTTCCGGTTACAGCTTGATATTCGGAGAAAATTAACGGGGGGTGAAATAATGGATATGAAACAACTGGGTGCGTGGTCCTTCATAGGGGGCGTTGTACTGGCGCTGATAATAGGCCTTGCTGCAGCGTTCATGACAATCGACGCAGCGATGAAGGGAATCATCTACGGCATAATGGTGGTTCTCGGGATTCTTGTAGGCGCTCTCAACATCACCGAGAAGGAAGTAACCAGCTTTGTGATAGCCGCTCTCGGCCTTGCAATGGGCTCCGCGGCGTTGGCGAGTCTGGGCGTGATAATCGGCAGCGAACCGGGCCAGATAATCACGACGGCTTTCACGGTCTTCGGATTGTTCGTTGCTGGTGCAGTATTCATCCCGTCGCTTAAAGCGGTTTACGCGATTTCAAAGAGCTGAAGGGAGATTCCCTTCTTTCTTTTTCTTTTTTTTTTATTTATTTAAACATTAAAAAACCATGCCCGTTACGGGGTTTATAATTTCGCTGTTTTTTCAAAAGCCATGCTTTTGCAATACAGGGTTAACCTTCAAAGCTGCCTTGCAGTGAAATCTAAAGTAGTTTGCTGTCTTATGCCGCTGGGAAAATAGCACTTATTTTGAGCCCCGGAGGTTTAAAATTTTATAAGCAGTATAGGTTTTGTGCCGAAGGCACTGTTTTCCCAAGGCTTTTGCCTGAAAGGCAAAAGGCTTTTAAACACTTATATCCATCAATTTTTTTTATACAATTTCTTGTTTTTTTTGGCCTTCAAATCCAGCCCTGTCTTTGTTTGGGGCATGGTTTTGAGCCGGCCGATAAAAAACAAAACAAAAAAATTTGCATCGGAGGATGATTTTTTTATGGCTGAAACATCGCAGCAACCGGTTATTTTCCTCTCTGAGGGAACAAAGAGGACAAAAGGGCGGGACGCCCAGAGAATAAACATCATGATTGCCAAGGCTGTCGCCAACGCCGTGAGGAGCACGCTTGGCCCCAAGGGGATGGACAAGATGATTGTCGACGAATTGGGCGACGTGACAATTTCCAACGACGGCGCGACAATCCTTGAGGAAATGAGCATCGACCATCCCATCGGAAAAATGATGGTTGAGGTCGCAAAGACACAGGACGCCGAGGTCGGCGACGGCACGACAACGGCCGTTGTCATAGCGGGCGGGCTTTTGAAGGGCGCGGAAGACCTCATTGACGAGGAAATCCACCCGACCGTCATCATAAAGGGCTACAGGTTCGCGAGCAAGAAGGCAAAAGAGGTTCTTGCGGAAATAGCCGAGCCGGTAACGCTGAAGGACAAGAAGATGCTGAAGAGCATCGCGCTGACCGCGATGGCCGGAAAGGTCAGCGAAGGCGTTGAGGAGCTTTCCGACCTTGTCGTCACCGCGATAACGCAGGTTGTCGACGAGGAAGACGGAAAAATAACAGTTGATGTCGACAATGTCAAGGTTGAGAAGAAGCAGGGCTCTTCGCTTGCGGAAACCCAGCTGGTTCAGGGCATTGTTATTGACAAGGAGATAGTCCACAGCGGAATGCCGAAGAAAATCACTGATGCGAAAATCGCGCTGCTTGACGCCGCGCTTGAGATAAAGGAAACAGAGACAGACGCGAAAATCGAGATTACAAGCCCGGACCAGATGCAGGCTTTCCTCGACCAGGAAGAGGGGATGCTGAGAAAAATGGTTGAACATGTCAAAAAGAGCGGCGCAAATTTCGTTGTCTGCCAGAAGGGCATTGACGACCTTGCGCAGCACTTCCTTGCGAAGGAAAAAATCGCTGCAGTGCGCAGGGTCAAGAAAAGCGACATGGATGCCCTTGTTAGGGCAACAGGCGGAAAAATCGTCGCAAGGGTTGAAGACCTTTCCGCAAGCGACCTTGGAAAAGCGCAGAATGCCCAGGAGAAGAAAATCGCCGGCGACGCAATGGTCTTCATAGAGGGCTGCAAGAACCCCAAGTCGGTCAGCCTGCTGATAAGGGGCGGCTCGGAGCACGTCATCGACGAGGCAGAGAGGGCAGTTCACGACGCGCTGATGAGCACCGCGACCGCAATAAAGGACGGCAAAATAGTCAGCGGAGGCGGAAGCACTGAGGTTGAGGTGGCAATGCGCCTCAGGGAATACGCCAAGACAATCGGCGGAAGGGAACAGCTCGCGATTGAGGCGTTCGCCGACACTCTTGAGGAAATTCCCAGGACCCTCGCCGAGACAGCCGGAATGAACCCGCTTGACACGCTGGTGAGCCTGAGGAGCATGCACATCGGCAAGGGCGGAAAGTATATCGGCGTAAACGTGCTCGAAAGCAAATTGAGCGACATGAAGGCGCTTAACGTAATAGAGCCGCTTTCCGTCAAAACCCAGGCAATCACTTCAGGAACAGAGGTTGCGGAAATGATACTGCGCATCGACGACATAATCGCCGGAAGCAGCAAGGGAAAAGGCGGAATGCCGCCTGGCGGAATGCCGGGCGGAATGGGCGACATGGAGATGTAAATCTCCATTTTTTCTTTTTTTTTATTTCCGTTCCAATTTTTTTCTTATTTTTTCCAGAACCAGCCTGTATCTTGCCTCATCATACTGTGATTTGATGCTGTAAAAATCAGCGTCGATGACAATAGGCCTATTTTTGAGCCTGCCAACGGCTTTTTCGATTATTCCGCTTGCGCCGCTGGCCATTGGCACAACAAAGTCCGCGCCGAGAATGTCTTTCACGAATCCCTGCCACGGCTGCTGCGTCCAGCCCGTAAAGTTGAGCGACAGGTTTGCATTTACAGGTGCGGCCCTTGCGATTTCCCTGAATGCTGTCATCCCGAGAAGCGATGACTCCATCCCGGCAGGGCACACAAAAAGGACTTTCTTCCAAACGCCGGTTGGCTTTGCGGCCCTTACAATTCTTGAAAGCCGCAGTTCCCTCAGGCCTTCCAGCTCCCCAAGCCTTTTCCTGCCTGTTTCGGAAATAGCCATTTTTCCGGCGGCGTTTTCACCGGCGAGCCCCCTTTGGAATAATCCCGCTGCAGCCCGAGGTTTTCGCCTTTCCATGCTCATGCCCTCCTCTTTATTTCGCGCAGGTCTTCCGCCGTGAGGAAGGCGTTCGCGTCCCTCGGAAGCTCCTTGGCGTTCGGGATGTGCAGCCCGGTCATGCTGTGGGCAACCTTGAATCCCGGCTCGCCGAGATGCCTCCTGTAGTAGCCGAGCGCGTCGGCTGTTCTCGCCGTTCCCCTGGCTGTTTTTTTTCCGAAGCCCATTCTCCTTACCGCGGGATAAACAATGTCGCCCCTCAGCGTGCCGGCCTCCGGATGCTCAAGGCTTCCCTTGAACAAAAGGTTGAATGCCTCCTGGCTGGCCATCCCCGGGTGTGCCGTGGCCTGCGCCATCCTCCTGAAAGCCGCCGCGTGGATTCTTCTCTTTCCGGACAAATGCGCGGCATAATTCCCCGGCGCCAGGTGCCTGAACACTATCACCCTGCTGGGTCCGCTCAGCAGGTCGAGCGCGTGCATCACAAAGCTATGGTGCTGCCTTATCGCGTGCGGGTAAACCCTCCCGACAATGCCCCTGTCCATCATAAGCGGCTTTGAAAAAACTATTTCGCAGCCAATTTCCCTGAGGAATTTCCTCACTCTCCCAGTTTCCCCGATCATCGCGGGCTTCACCACAACAAGCCCGAGATTCCCTTCTTTTGGCGAGAACAGCGAATTAAGCAGCCGCCTTTTCCCTCCCTTCGCGTGCCCGGCGGGCCGCGGCTCCGGCAAGGCGTGTTTGCGCACGAGCGCGAGCGCCTCCTCGGCGCCCATCTCAAGGAAAGGCTCCCCCTTTGCCATGGCAATGCGCCTTTTCCTTCCGGCGCCCTCTTCGATAAAAGCCAGTTTTCGCGCAGCCCTCTCGGCTATTCCGGCCGCGGCTCTCCGTTGCCTTGCCCCTAGCACGAAATCCGACAGCCGCTTGTTTTGCCTTACCTTCATCCTTAAAAATTAATTGTAAAAGGAAGTTAATAAAGTTAGCATATCCGGTCGGTTTTTGATGTTTGCACTCGCTTTCACTGGCCTCGCACGCAGCGGAAAGGACGCCGCCGCGGACTGCCTTGTTGAGAAATACGGCTACAAAAAGATAGTGATGAGCGATGTTCCCGCGGAGCTGCTCAAAAAAGAGGGCCTGCCCGACACGAAGATGAACCGGTCGCGCATGGGCAAAAGGCTGCGCGGGCAGTTCGGCGACGACATTGTCGCGCGCAGGGTTTTCGAAAAGGCAGTTGCGGGCGGCTGGGAAAAGGTTGTTTTCGTTGGGCCGCGCTCGGTTTCGGAAATCGAGTTTTTCAGGAAAAGCATCCCGGATTTTTTGCTGGTCGCCGTTGGGGCTGATGAGGCGAAAAGGTTTTCGCGCAGAAGCGATGCCGACGGCCAGACAAAGGAAAAGTTCCTCGAGAGGGACGCCCACGACAGCACGGCGTTCGAGCTCCAAAAAGTGATAAAAATGGCGGATTGCGCTGTTTCCAACAACGGCACGCTTGAGGCGCTGCACAAGGCGCTTGGCAAATTGATGCGCGGCCTGGAAAAAGCGTAGTCGGAAAAAGCCTTCTTTTTCGCAATCCCCGCTTCTTTGGCTTTAAAGGCGCGTTTCCCGCGTTTCCAAAAGATTTAAAAACAACAAAACCGTCTTCTAATTGGTGATTCATTAATGGCTGGAGAAACAGAACTTCTATCCCAGGCGGGCGTTGCAGCCAGTGGCATTCTGGTAAACGCCGGTTGGGTGCTTCTCTCAGTGGTCGGCGCAATGATCCTGCTGGTAATCGGCTGGGTGCTTGGAAACATAGTGAAGCACATTACAGTAAGGGTTCTGAAAAGCACTAAAGTCGACAAGTGGTTCGACGAGCAAAACCTTTCGGACGCCATCGGCGGAAAGGAAATCTCAGTGCTTACAGGCAGCATCCTGAAGTGGTACATCATAGTGCTTTTCCTGGCGGCTGCCGCTGAGATAGTAAGGCTGAAATCATTGCAGGCTTTCCTCGAAGGGCTGCAGACCTATGTGCCTCTTGTTTTGGGCGGCATAATAGTGTTCATTGCAGGCCTTTTGCTGGCAAGATACGCAAGGAACAGCATTGAGTCCACAAAGCACAAAATGAAAAAGGTTGCAGGAGTGCTTGCTGAGGCAATAATTGTTTTGTTCAGCGGCGTTCTCGCGCTGACCCTGGCTTTGGGCGAAAACGGGCCGGCGTACATGGATGTGATAGCGGAATACCTCAAGATTTTCATACATCCGTTTATTGTCGCGTTTGCCTATATGCTGGCAATCGTGATCGGAATACAGTTGCTAACCACATTCGGCGACGACATAAAGAAAATAATGGCAGATGTCAAGAAATCCTTGAAATGAAAAAAAGGAATTTTTCTTCCTTTTTTTTCCTTCTTTTTATTTATTTATCTAAATCCGTGCCCGGGCGCCGCCGACAATATCCTTAAAAACAATTTTTGCCAGTAATTGGTTCCGAGCGGCGCATGATAAAAGTGGCTGACATACGGCCTTACGGCAAGAAAATTGACCTAATTGCAAAGGTCGTGCAAAAGGAAGAGCCGAAGGAAGTGCTGGGGCGGCTTGACAACACGAAGCACAAGGTAACCGAAGCGCTTGTGGGAGACCCAAGCGGCTGCATCCTGCTGACGCTCTGGGACAGCGCAATCGACCTTGTTCTGCCGGGAAAAAGCTATAAGGTCACGAACGCTTACGCGAGCACATTCAAGAACAGCATCAGGCTCAACATCGGGAGATACGGCAGAATAGAGGAAACAGCGGAAAGCCCCGGGGAGCCAAACAAAGCCAACAACCTGAGCCAGAAAGAGCTTAGCGCAAAATAGCCCGAAAGCCCCGATTGATTAAATACTTAAATAATTCCAATTCTAATCTCTTAATCACACAGGAAAGAAAGGGCCCATAGCTCAGCCTGGTAGAGCAATGGTCTTATACACCATCCGCCGCCGGTTCGAATCCGGCTGGGCCCAACCGCAATATCAGGGGTTTTTTCCAATGCAAAAGCATCCGCGCAGAACGGTTTTCAAGAGACTTCCAAAGCGGCCGCATGGCGCAAAAAAGCTGCACATCGGTGCCGCAAGAGCCTACAACCTGATGGGCGCGGCTTCAGCGCCAAACGCGAAAAAAATCGGCGCGGGAATCGGGGCGCTCGCGTTCCTGCACAGAAAAGGAAAAATAAACAGGCACGACATGGTCAGGATAATGAACGCGCCCATGAAAGACAGCACTCTTGCCGCGGTATTGAGAAATTTTTCCCTCGGAAGGATTGGCCTGCCGAAGCTGCTTGAAACAATAGAGCGCTCTTACGAGAGGCAGGTCCCGCGCGAAGTGGAGCAGCGCCTCCTTAATTGCCCGAAAGGCGAGTTCCTCAAGGCTGCCTATGAAGTGGCAAGGGCATACGGCTCCCCGAAGAGCTTTATGACAGCGAGAGCGCTCCAGAGGATGCGGATAGCCGGCGCCCCCGTTGAGAGCGTAAGGGAATTCCAGCGGATCTCCGGCGAAATACACGATGCGGTGCACGAGGTTAACGAAGCGAAAGCCAGCGGAAACGCGGAGAGGGCTCGGCATTTCAGGAGAATGGAAAGGATACTGCAGCGCGACCTGATAAACAGGTTTGTCAGGCGCCTATGAGTGTGCGGCCAATGCGGGATAACTTATGGTTGTGAAAGGAATGTGCGCAAAAAAGATGCTGGAGCAGTACGACAGGCAGAAGGAAAAAGAGGTGCAGTCCTTCTGGGAGAAGAAAGGCATTGCCAAAAAGGTGCGGAAGCTGAGCGCGAAGCAAAAAAAGAAGTTCTATTTCATGGACGGCCCGCCCTATGCGACAGGGCACATCCACATGGGCACTGCGCTGAACAAAATCATGAAGGACATCGCGATGCGCTCAAGGCGCATGCGGGGATTTGACGTTTTTGACAGGCCGGGGTATGACACGCACGGATTGCCGATCGAGAACAAGGTCGAGCAGCAGCTCGGCTTCACGGGAAAGCAGGACATCGAGAAATACGGAATCGGGAAATTCATTGCCGAGTGCAAAAAATTCGCCACGCAATACATCGGCGTGATGAACAGCGAATTCCTTGACTTGGGGGTTTGGATGGACTGGGAAAACCCCTACCTCACTCTTTCCGACGATTACATTGAGGCAATCTGGTGGACATTCAAGATAGCGCACGAGAAAAAACTCCTTTACCTGGGCAAGTATCCCGTGCACTTGTGCCCGCACTGCGCGACAGCCGTGGCTTACAACGAGATAGAATACGTCAAGCAGACCGATACATCGGTTTTTGTGAAATTCCAGCTGAGGGACAGGCCTGGCACTTTCCTCGTGGTCTGGACCACGACGCCATGGACCCTGCCGGGCAACACCGGAGTGATGGCCCACCCGAAATTCGATTACGTTGAGGCAAAGCTAAGCAGCGGCGAGAAATGGGTTGTGGCGAAAGAGCTTGTGCAGAAGCTCATGGACGCGGCTGAAGCCGGCTATACTATTGAAAGGGAATTCAAGGGCGCGGAGATGGATGGCTGGAAATATGTTTCGCCGCTCGCAAAAAACCTCAGGCTGCCTGAGATGCCGAACGCTTACAGGGTCATCCTCAGCGACAGGTACGTTAACCTTGAGAGCGGGACAGGGCTGGTTCATGCCGCGCCGGGGCACGGGAAAGAGGACTTTGACGCGGGAATGAAGGCGGGCCTGCCGGCGCTCAGCCCTGTCGCGATGGACGGCACGCTCACCGAAGAAGCAGGGAAGTATGCGGGCGGAAAGGCGCGGGTTGTCGACGCGGAAATAATTTCCGACCTGGAGAAGGACGGCGCGCTGGTTTACAAGCACCCTTACACGCACGATTACCCTGTCTGCTGGAGGTGCAAAACCCCCCTGCTGATGCTGAGCACGCAGCAGTGGTTCTTCAAAATAAGCGCGATACAGGAAAAGCTGCTGCGGCTTAACGGCGAGACAAAATGGGTTCCAAAATACATGCAGGACCGGATGGGGAACTGGCTCGGGCAGCTCGGCGACTGGCCGATTTCAAGGGCGCGCTACTGGGGCACTCCGCTTCCGATATGGAAGTGCGCGAAGTGCGGCGAAATAAAGGTAATCGGCAGCGTGAAGGAACTGCTCAAGGAGTCCGGCCTGAAGAAAGTTGAATTGCACAAGCCCGGCATTGACGCGGTTGAGTTGAAATGTGCATGCGGCGGAAAAATGAGGCGTGTGCCCGAAGTGCTTGATGTGTGGTTTGACGCCGGAGTGAGCAGCTGGGCGGCGCTCGGGTACCCGCGCAGCGGCGCGCTTTTCAAGAAATACTGGCCTGCAGACCTGAACCTTGAGGGAACAGACCAGTTCAGGGGATGGTGGAACAGCGAGATAATCCTTTCCGAAATCGCCTTCGGAAAAAAGCCGTTCGAAACAATAATGGTCCACGGGCTTGTGACAGACCTTGACAAAATAAAAATGAGCAAAAGCAGTGGCAATGCCGTCACCCCGAAGGAAGTCATAGAAAAGCACAACAGGGACGCCCTGCGCTTTTACCTCGCCTCGCAGTCAAGGGGCCAGGACATTGCCTTCGGCTGGGACGCTTTCAAGGACATCTCGCGCTTCTTCAACACGCTCTGGAACAGCTATAATTACGCCGCGATGTACCTCGACATCAGCCCCGAAAAGAAATCATCCGCGAAACCGCAGGTCGAGGACAAGTGGATTCTGAGCAGGCTCAATTCCCTTGCGAAGCAGATTCAGCAGAATTACACTGACTTCGAGTTCTTCAAGGCGTGCGCCGCGCTGGATTATTTTGCCGTCGAGGACCTGAGCAGGACTTACATAAAGCTTGTAAGGGGCAGGGTTGGCACGGCAAGCGGAAAGGCTGTCTCCGAAACTCTTGGCAGGGTTCTGCTTGACCTGGTCGCGCTGATGGCGCCGATAACCCCGCATTTTTCCGAATTCGTTTACCAGGGCATAAGGCGCGGGAAGATGCCCGCTTCAGTGCACCTGCTTGAACTGCCGGAACCTGACGCGAAAGCGATTGACGCCGAGCTTGAATCCGAGATGGAGAAAGCAAAGGCGCTCAGTCAGGCAGTCCTGTCCCTGAGGGAGGAGCAGCACCTCAGGCTGCGCTGGCAGCTGCGCGAGCTTGTGCTTGTGACAAAAACGGGAAAGGAATTCAAGAAAGTTTTGCCGGTAATACAGATGGCCGCGAATGTGAAGAAAGCAGCCGAGGGCACAAAAAAGCCGGAGGGCAATTTTGCCTTCAAGGAAGCCGATGGCGTTACAATATGCCTCGACATCGGCGCGGACGCGGAGCTGCGCGACGAGTGGGAATTCGAGGAGCTCCGGAGGCGCGTGCAGGAGAAAAGGAAAGAGGCAAGGCTGCTGCCGGGGCAGAAAGCAACACTGTTGATTAACTGCAGCGACCAGGCTTTCCTGAAAAAATTCGGCAAAAAGCTTGAAGGGGAAACAAACACCAACGCTTCTTTTGCGGATGGAAAGATGGAAAAAATCTTGCATAGGGAATTTTACATCAGCCTTGCCGAAAAAAAGGCCGGCGAAAAAAATGCTAAAGCAATGGATTGAAGGTGAAAAAATGAGGTTCAAGTACTGCCCGAATTGCGCCGGAGTCAGCACAATGCAGCCGCACATGGGGCAGTACAAGTGCACCAAGTGCAGGTTTGTCGGCCAGCCCGCCGAAGGGGCCGCGGATGAAATAAACGCGCTCAACAGGAGGATACAAAGCGGGACAAACCCGCTCAGCTCTCCCCCGGGGCAGGGCTATTCGACTAACGCGAGCATGAGCAAGGAAGAGTATTTCTCAAGGCTAAAGAAATTCAAGGGCAAGAGCACTGAAGACTTCGAATTCCTTTAAGCCAAAGGGCTGGTTTTTGTGCAAAAAATAAAAGATTTTGATATCCGCGAAAAGAATTCCGCGGCGGGCATAGTGGAACAGTTCCGGTGCGCGGGCTTCCAGGCGAGCGAGCTCGCGAAAGCAGCGGAGCTCATCGCGGAAATGAAAAGGGAAAAAGCCGCTGTTTTTTTCGGTTTCACGGCGAACCTCGTGGCGTCCGGCCTGCGCGGCGTAATAGCCGAGATGTGCAGGAAAAAGATGGTTGACGCGATTGTGACAACCGCCGGCAGCATCGACCATGACGTGATAAAAACGCTTGTGCCATACGGGCTCGGGAGCTTCTCAGCCGATGACATAAAATTGCACAGGAGCGGCATCAACAGGGTCGGCAATATTTTCGTGCCCAACAAGGGATTCATTCTTTTTGAGAAAAAAATGCAGCAGTGGCTGGGGGAGTTCTGCAGGAAAAAAACATGCTTCCCGCCAAGCGGGCTGGGGGCTCTTATCGGAAGCAGGATTAAAAGCAAGGATTCTTTCCTTTACTGGTGCGCAAAAAACAAAATACCGGTTTTCTGCCCCGGAATAACGGACGGCGCCGTTGGGCTGCAGATGTATTTCTTCAAGCAGGAAAACAGGGAGTTCTGCGTTGACGTGACGGCAGACATGGACGCGCTTGCGCAAATCGTCCTCACCGCCGACAAAACCGGCGCGATAATTCTGGGCGGCGGAATATCAAAGCACCACATAATCGGCGCCAACCTCATGCGGGGAGGCCTTGATTATGCGGTTTACATCTCGACAGCCGGCGAGTTTGACGGCTCCCTCTCGGGAGCGCGCACCAGCGAGGCGAAAAGCTGGGGCAAAATAAAGGAAAAAGGAAAAGCAGTGCATGTTTGCGCGGACGCGACAATAGCCTTCCCGCTGGTTGCGGCAGCGCTGAAGGAAAAAAAGGTTTTCTGAGCCTTAAAACTCAGATCGGCGCAATCGCTTTTATGAGCAAAACCAGCGCGATGAGCGCTATCGCCACGCCGACAACGAATTCCGGGCTCAGTTTCGGCCCAGATGTGTCGGCGTCGAAGAAGCGCATTATCCCGAGCGCGTTGCTTGGGCCGCTTGCCGCAGGCCCCCTGTTGAGCTTAACCATGTGTTTTTCACCAAAAAGGATTTTTTATTCCTTTTGCTAAATATTTTAATACAACCTAAACTATAAAAATTATACAGTTAGCGGGATAATGCCCGCAAAAACAGGCGGATTGGAAAGTGTAAAAAACGCATGCCTCCGATGGACAAGCAGGGAATGATGAAAAGCGCCACAAGGGTGCTTGTCTTGGTATTGCTTATTTTCGCGCTTCTTTTCATTCTAACGTTTACCGGAGTAATGAAGTGCAGCCATGTCCCCGTGATGGGAGAGCAGTGGTGCGACGTTTACTGGTTCTTCAAGACAATAGCGACAGGAAAGCCAAAGGTGCTTATTGTTTACGGCGACACGGGCCTCGGCAACCCCATTGACGGCGAGGGAAGCCTGAGGGAACTGCTGGCGAACCCGCAGATAACGGGAGTGCAGACCGACACCCTGCATGTGAGCAGGGTGAATATCGGAAACCTCAGGGGCTATGACATTGTAATCGTGGACAGGGCGCGGCAGATTGAAACAAAGCAATTGCAGGCATTCATGGAATACGCGACAGGGCCAACGGGCGGAACGCTTGTCTGGACAGGCGACGCGGGAACAGAGCTCGGCAAGGATGACCAGTATCTGCACGAGGAAGAGCGCAATGGAACGCTTGTGGAGGGCAAAAAAGCCGATGAAAAAGACCTAAAGATAATAGGGCCCTGGGCGAGAAAAATAGGCGATTTAATGGTGCCGTTTGACGAGATGCTCGGCGTGGAACTTGTTGATAACACCAGCCCGACTTACTGCCAGCTCATAAGCTGCAAGGGCGGCCAGCCGGTTTACGTCGGCAGCCTTGAGCCCGAGCCGAGCGCAACGCATCCCTTTGTGAAAGGGATGGGCACAACGCTGCCGCTTTACATAATCCCCGGCGAGGATTTCGCGGTTGTGCAGACAATGCCGGGCGGTGTTGTGACAGAAGTGCTCAGCCTTAATTTCGGAAGCAAGTACGCGATGGTTGGAGAAAAGAGGGTCGACCTCAACAAGAGCGTTCCGCTTATTGTAACCTCAGGCCTTGGCGAGAGAGTAATATACTACTCAATGCCGCCGGAGTACTACGCGAACCCCGGCCTTGCAAAGGCGGGAAAGCCCGTTTTCCTGCTGCCGGTGGAAAACCTTTACTATGGGATAATAAAGGGCGGCTGAATTCAGCAATTTCTTTCCGCGCCATCGGGCCCGAGCACTTGAACCCGCGAACCGTCGAAAAACAGGAAGAAAGAGCCCGCGCATTTTTCCTGCGGAACCGCAACGCCTATTTTTGGCGCTATGCCCTCGGGCGGAACATAGGCAATCCCGTCATATTTTTCGCTGCCAAAAGATGGCGGCACGAAAATCCGGGCTTTTTCCGGTGCGCTGCCCGCAATTGAAAAAGAGCAGTTGCCATTGAACTCGAGGGAGAACTGTTTCTCGCCAAACTGCCGCGCGTTTACAATAATGCCCGTGAGCAGCACTGTTTTGAATTTTTTTTCAGGCAGCCTAAAGTCAAGCATCGCCTGCACGGACCCGCCGTTCAAAAGGAAAGTGGGAAACATAAACCCTTTTTCCGGGAGCAGAATGTAAACAGGGTAGTTCACAAGGTAAAGCGTGCTGCCCTGCGGCAGCTCTCCGGCGGCCCGGACGGTTTTTTCAAAAACATCGACAGTCATTTTTCCCGCGATTGCCTGCTGGTCCTGCGCCGAGAAAAGGGGCGAAAGCGCTGCGAGCGAAAGGAAGAGCAGCAGTATCAGCGCGGAAACAGCGAGCGACGCAGGGCTATTTTTCGCCCTCGGCAGGTTGTTTTTCAGCAGGATGCCGAGAATTATTGAAAACGGCACAAGGGGAACATAAGCGTACCACGGCTGTACCAGCACGGCAGCAGTGTAGAAGAAAAGGAACAGCATGAACCAGGCTGAAAGAAAAAGCATTTTTTTGTCCCCTTCCCTTTCCGAAAGCCCCCAGAGGGCAGCGAGCGCGATTGCCCCAATGCAAACAAGGAAAAAGAGGTCAGCCGGCGCCTGCCCGAAAAAATAATAGCCCGCGTCCAAAACGCTCATTTTGAGTAAATCGACGGGGTAAAAAATGAATGACAACAAATAGAAAATGACCTGCGAGCGCAGGTATGGCACGGGCTGGGCGTATCCGCCAAATTTTCCTAGCGCGAAAAACATGGTTGCAGCATAAAGCGCGATTAGCGCGAAGAACGGCACGCAGAGCCGGAATGCTTTTTGCAGGCGCCGCGCGAATTTTTTCTCTTCCGAAAAAACAGCCGCGTAAACGAAAAGCACTATCGGAATAAGCGCGCCTGTTTCCTTGCTGAAAACCCCTATCGCGCATAGCAGAACTGAAAGCGCGAAAAAGCCCCGCTTTTTTCCCTCAAAGAATTTCATGAGCAGCAGCAGTGACGCGAGCAGCGAGAAGCAGATGAGCAGCTCGTGCAACCTTGAGACAAACAAAACCGCGGTTATGCCTATCGGGTGCAGCGCGAAAACCAATGCGGCGAAAGCAGAGAAAAAGCCGCTGTTGTCGCGGATTATTTTTTTCGCGAGCAAAAAAACAAGCGCTGTGTTGAGCGCGTGCAGCGCGAACCCGAGCGCGTGGAAAGCAGTGAAATTCATTCCGCTTAGCGCGAAAACAACCCATTGTATGAGCGTTTGCACAGGCCTGTAGTTTGTGCTCACTGAAATGTAGTGCTCTTCCGGCTGCGTGAAAATCTCAAGGAACCCCCGCGCGTCAACCCTGCTGTGCGAGGCGATTTTTGAGACAGCGTCGAATTCCATGAGCTGCGTGCCGAAGAACTGGCTGTACGCGAGCAGTGCGGCTGCGGCAATCAGGCAGCAGAATAGCAATTCACGCTTTTTTTCCGCAATAGCACCCGGCATTTCTTTAGAATTATTGCTTGAAATCAATAAAAGGCTTGTTGCTGGAACCGCCCGCGGGAATACTGCCTTTGCCTTGCCATTGCAGCAATGCCCCCCTATTGCCCCCTAAAGCGGGCAAAAAGAAAAGTTTTTAAATAAGAAACGCGTTTTAATTGACTGGCTTTGCTTTCCAGCCGGAAAGGAAGTATTAAAAAGGTAAAAAGAGAAAGGTATTATTGATATTAACACATTAATTCGAAAAAATTAATAGGGAGCGTGAAGCGATGTATCCGGAAGAAGGAGGCGCCGAACCTTCCGCGCCAATGGGGGGCGGAGTAAGGCGGGGCATTACCAGAAACCTTGAGGGTTTAATCCCATTGATTCTAATTATTATCATTGCGGCTTTTTTGCTGCACAAGTTCGATATCATACAGATTCCTTTCCTCGCGAAAGCAGAGCCGATCCAGCTGCTGATAATAGGCCAGCCGAGCGTTGACCTTTTCATCGACCTGGACAACCAGAAAGACCTTGTTTACTACCAGGAAAAGGATCCCGCGTCAATGGAAGTGGCTCCCAAGGAAAGGCTGGCACAGTACGATATAGTGCTTCTGGACCAGCACATGGGTGCGACTCCGTATGAAAAGAGCGTAAGCAGGGTGCTCGGGGAAGCGCTTGAAAACTACGTTAAAACAGGCGGAAAGCTCATCGTTGTGATGGACAGCGGAATATACAGGAGCGGCGGAATCTATGGCACAAGCGTCGCATCTGACGTCATCGGATGGAAAGCGACTTTCGGCGACACCATCCCGGTTGAATGCGACCTCGGCAGGAACAACGTGCCGACATGCACGCAGCCTATTGTGGTAACGGGAAAAGTCTACAGGGAAGACCTTGACCACAAGATAATGGAAGGGATAGAGGTCGCGCCGGCAAGCCCGAGCTACGGGCCGCTCACGATGGTGACGTTCAACGTGAAGCCGACAGACAACCAGGTTGCCTTCATAAAGAACATTGCCACGCCGAGCTATTACCCGGCCATAGTCGAGAAAAGGCTTATCATAGGAAAGTCGATTTACTTCAACTACGACCCGGCAATGACGCCAGGCATCTGGCAGAACACGCTTGAATACTTGAGGTAAACGCCTCAAGCATTCTTTCTTTTTCCTTCTTTTTTTCCATTCAACACAGCAAAGCCGGAAGGCAGTGGGACACTTTTATCCAAAATTCTGCAATCGCTTGAAAGGCTTGCAAACCCGCAGCGGCGTGATTTCATGCTGTCCTTGCGATTAACAACGCCCACCTTGCAACGTTGGAAATCAGCGGATTTCCGACGCGTCGAAAAACCGACTGGTTTTTCAACGACCCGCGGTTTGCGAGGCCACGTGAAACTTTTGTTTCACAAGGTGGCTTTAGCCATGGGTCGTTTACATGGGTAAAAAGCTCTTTATAAAGAACCCGCTTAAGCAAATATTTAAATATTGCTGTGTATCAATTGATATATAGTGATTTGAATGCAGAATCAGTTGCTGATTTTTAAGAATGATGTGCTTCGCTTCCCGAGGCTTGACACCGTGCTGATGATTGAAAAGGCACTAATGGATGCTGGCGGTGATTACTCTGTGCGCGAACTCTGGAAAAAGCTTCCGAAGCAGGTAATGTGGCAAACTTATCTGGCCACCCTGGATTATTTAGAGTATAGCGGCAAGATTCTTATTGACAATGAGAAGCATCCGATTTGGATTTGGGCGCCGAGAGAAATCGAAAAGCTTAAGAAGAATGAGCTTGTGGTCAGATGAACCAAAAAGAGCGAATCAAAGGCATCGCTTTCATTGACCCTTCTTTGAAGAAGGCCTTTGAAGAGCTTGCAAAAGGAAAATACGAAGAACAGCAATTGGCTGGCTTTTTGAATAGGGCGATTGAAGACCTAAAGCAAAATCCTTTGTGTGGCATTAGAGTTCCATCAGACCACTGGCCAAAAGAATACGTCCAAAAATACCGCATAAACAACCTTCGGAAATATGATTTGCCAAATGGCTGGAGAATGCTTTACACAATAAGGGGAAACGAAATAGAAATAATCTCAATCATAATCGAATGGATTGCACACAAGGATTATGAAAAAAAATTTGGATACAAAAGAAGCTGATGGCACCCCCTTTTTTTAGTTTTTGTGCCAGTATCATTGTTCTTCTTGGTGCTTTTTTGTTTCCTTCTGTTTCTAGTGCGATTATTTTGAAGTGTGATTCCGTAATATACTGCGTGGTCTGAAAGACCCGCAGTTGTTATCTGCTTCTTGAAACATTTTGTTTCCATCGCGCGCAGCGCCGCTGGCGCGGCGCTTTGTGGGTGGCATGATAGGGGCCTGAAATTTATCTTTTATTCCCTCCTGAGAGTTCAGAAAAAAACAATTTCACGGCATTTTTTTTTGGAAAGCGAATTTTTTTATTCGGATTCCGAACTTTCCGGAAACCATTTTAAAGCACGACCCCCTATCTATTACCACTTCCGCATTGGTTGGGGGTTGTTGTTGGAGTCAGCGGGAGACAAGTTGCTTGGGGAAAGCATCGGCAGGGCCGTTGCCGTCTACTATAACGACACACTTAACTCTGTTTCCTTCAAGGTGGGGAAGTTTCTCGACTTCGACGAAAACAATCTTCTGATTCTTGAGGACGGGAAGAAAGAAACAGTCCTTCTTCCGCGCGCAAAATGCATCAGGATTGAAATACTTGCCGGGGGTGCCGCAATTGCAAACGCGAAAACCCGCTAAAGCCCAAGGCGCCGGCGCGGCGGCTGCAAAAAAGAGGGCTGCCGGCGCAATCCGGGGCGTGAGCCGGAACAGCATCGGCGCCACAATAACAATGCCGGCGCTCACAGTCCTCGCGATGCTTCTCACAACAGCGCCCTTCATGCCGTTCGTTGCGCAGACAGGCGGGACAATCCTGCTGCAGGCCCAAACAGGCTGCCTGCTCAACGCCGACTGCAACGCGCCGCTGAAATGCTGCGGCAGCTTCTGCAACGCGATAATCTGCTCCGGAGACGCGGACTGCGGCGACGCCGACGCCAACACCTTTGACATCTGCATCGGCCCCGGCGAGTGCAGCAGCCGCTGCACTCACGTTCCGACGGGCCAGAACGGCGCGCCCCCCGGCGAAGTGTTGATTGAAAACACAACAGAACAAGCCAATGGCGACCAAAACGCCGCGGAAATCATCATAGAAAACATCATCGACCAGAACGCATCCCCCGGCCAGAACCAGCCCGCCGTTGACTCGAATGCAGCCGAAAACCAGCCCGCCGTTGACCAGAATGTTTCCGGCCAAAATATCCCGCAGGACCAGAACGCTGTGAGCTCCGAAATAATCATTGAAAAAACAACAGAATTCCCGCAATGCGCCGGGGACATGAATTGCCAGGCCGACAGCTGCGCCTGCCCAGCAAGCGGCAATTGGGAGATTATCAACGGCGACAGGTGCTCGCTCAGCGCCGTGTGCAGCCTTCCGGGCGACCTGCACATTGTGGACGGAACGCTTGTTGTAAGGCCGAACGGAGTGCTTGCTGTCCCGAGCGGCAGCAAGGTAATAATCGAGAAAACGACCGGCCGGCTCATTGTCGAGACCGGCGGAAAGCTGGTGGTGGAAAAATGAATTCTGACTTCTTTATTCCCATTAAAAATTTTCATGGAGGTGAAAGAGCGGATGGGAGAGCATGAAATGCCGGGCGGCGTTGCTGCGCAAAATAGCCGCCATGGGCAATGTGTGGGCTATTGCAGCTTTGGCAGCAGTTCCGCCGTGGAATATACGGTTACCGCTCCCTGCCTTTTCAGCGCCTTGTCCTGCGACCATATCGGGCAGCCGATGTGCAGCGCCAGCGCCAAAAAGTCTATGTCATCCTTGTCCGGAACAGAAAGCAGGCTTTTGAAAAAGCGCCTGTATTCCTCCACCGGCACAAACCCTACAAGCAACGCAAGTTCTTTCCTCGATTCCCTGAACTCTTCCTTTGAAAGCCCGGTTTTCCGGCGGATTTCGGATTCGTACGCGTTTATCTCCTCCAAAGCGAATTCCGGGGAAAACAGCTCGGCGGCACCGGAAGACAGTATTTTCCTTGAAAGGGACTTTTTCCAGAAGAAAGAGAACAGGATGTTCGTGTCGGCAACCAGCCTCACTCAGACCAGCCCTTTCTTTTGCAGCCACTCGAACCTTCCTTCCCTCGCCTTGCGCTGCAGCCTAACGGACCAATCGCTAATGTCTTTTTCCTCTTTCGACCACCGTTCAAGCGCCTCAAGCGATTCGGTTTTCTCGATAATGCACTTCCTTACAAAAGCGGACCAGTTGATTTCGTCGTGCCGCTGCATCTTCTCCCTGACTTCCTCGGGGACGGATAGGGTAACGCTAACCACAGAAACACCTCCAAATATGTTAAATTATGTAATAAAACGTATTTACGTTTGTTTATTTAAATTTATCGCATCGTGCGGGATATTCCGCCTTGGCGGCTCGGCTGAACGGCATTGCGCCCCCCCGGATAAACGGGCCCGCCGGCGCAGGGGGCGGCCTGGCGCGAGCTTATGCCACGCCGGACCCGAATCATTACGCTTGTTTGTTGCAGAAAACGCGCAATCAAATAAGGAAATCTGGAGGTGAAATAGCGGATGGGAGAGCATAAAAAACGGATGCTGCAATACGCAGAAAGAAAGCCATTTTTAGGAGTGGTTTTCAGCCGCGCAATTATACAAGGGGCATCCGGAATCATCGGCGCAATGCTCTCCAAATGCACGGGAAATAAAGGCGTGTTATGTATAAGAAAAAGCGCTGTTTTCCTTGGCGGAATCGCGCCTGTTTTGGGGGTTATCGCGCTTTCCTTGCTTTTGCTCTCCCCCTTCGCCTTCGCTATCCCCGAGGTTTTCACTGTGCAGGGAAGGCTTACCGACAGCAGCGGCAGCGCGCTCAGCGGGCATTTCAACCTCGGATTTTACCTCTACGACAGCAACAGCGCAAGCAAAAACCTTTTGTGGAGCGAGGTAAGGCTTGCCACAATAAGCAACGGGGTCTTCAGCGTTGTCATCGGCGACGCGAACACCGAGAGATTCCTGAACACGCTTGACTTCAACAGCGAGAAATGGCTTGGCATCGACGTCAACGGCGAAATGCAGTCTCCGCTCATCAGGTTCAGCAGCATCGGCAGCGCCTTCACGGCAAAAAAAGCGTTCAGCATCGACCTCAACGCTTTCATGAACTTCGGGGACTTCAACAAATGGTACCACAGCGTCTTCGACCTGAACAACCATTATTACCAGAAATACGACGTAAACACGCACTTCGTGCCATACATCGGCGCTGTCAAGGATGTTAACCTGGGCGTCTATGGCATAAATGCTTTTGGCGACAGCAATTTCAATGCGATTTATGCGAACGCGTACTTCGGAGACGGCTCGCACCTGACAGGGATAACAGCCGGAACAGACACAAACTTCATGACTTTTGCGGACTTCAACAAGCAGTATTACAGTGTCTATGATTTGAACCGCCAGTTTGTCCCTTACGTTGGCGCGACAACGGATGTGAACCTGAACTACAAGGATTTGAATGCCCGTATCATTATTGTCCGGGACCTGAATGTCACAAGAGACCTGAATGTTGTCGGCAAGATAAGGTCGCTTGACTTGAACCTGAATTTTTATGGCAAAAATGATATTAACGCACAATTTGTCCCTTACATTGCGGCGACAAAGGACGCCAACCTCGGCGCTTACAACCTGACTGCGAAGGACCTAAACGCATGGGGAATTGTTGCCGGAACAAAATACAAGAGCAGGGACGCGAACAGCG
>Ga0315291_10000648_pt1 | contig 46273 bp, 35 predicted proteins | sample YL17G12_20_MG_FD_203070 | JGI IMG/M metagenome (GOLD analysis project Ga0315291, IMG submission 203070) | Sediment microbial communities from Yellowstone Lake, YNP, Wyoming, USA - YL17G12_20 | ecosystem: Environmental > Aquatic > Freshwater > Lake > Sediment | place: USA: Wyoming | collected...
CGCTCTTCCGATCTCTCGGGTTCGCTACTGCTCAAAGCCGCCGACGAAGCTTCACGCGGCGTGACGATCTACGGCCAAGAGATGGACAACGCCACCTGGGCCCTTGCCCGGATGAACATGATCCTGCACGGCCACCCGACGGCCGACCTGTGGCGCGACAATACGCTGGCTGCCCCGTACTTCAAGAATCCCGACGACAGCCTTCAAACCTTCGACTTCGCCGTCGCCAATCCGCCGTTCTCGGCCAAGGCATGGTCGAATGGTCTTGACCCAGCCAATGACCAGTTCGGCCGCTTCGAGTATGGAATCCCTCCGGCCAAGAACGGCGACTACGCCTTCCTGCTCCACCTCATTAAGTCCCTCAAGAGCAAAGGCAAGGGTGCGATCATCCTTCCCCACGGCGTCCTCTTCCGTGGCAACAAGGAAGCCGACATCCGCCGCAACCTCATCACGCGGGGCCTGATCAAGGGCACCATCGGTCTACCGGCAAACCTCTTTTACGGCACGGGCATCCCGGCCTGCATCGTCGTCGTCGACAAAGAGAACGCCCACGCTCGCACCGGCATCTTCATGATCGACGCCAGCAAGGGGTTCATCAAGGACGGCAACAAGAACCGCCTCCGGGCCCAGGACATCCACAAGATCGTGGACGTGTTCAACAAGCAGACCGAACTGCCGCAGTATTCCCGCATGGTGCCCGTAGCGGAGATCGCCAGTCCGGCCAACGCCTACAACCTCAACATCCCCCGTTACATCGACTCCAGCGAACCTGAAGACCTGCACGATCTCGACGCCCACCTGCGCGGCGGCATCCCCACCCGCGACATCGATGCCCTCGAACCTTACTGGACCGTCTTCCCCTCGCTCCGCGATGCCCTCTTTCAGCCCGCCGACCGCGATGGCTACGGCAAGGCCCGCGTCGAGACCCAGCAGGTCAAGGCCACGATCCTCGCACACGAGGAGTTCAGGGCCTACGCGGATCGCGTCACCGCGATCTTCGGCAGGTGGAGGGCTGCTCATGAGCCGCAGCTGAAGGGGCTCAGGAAGAACGCGAAGCCCAAAGAGATCATCCACACGCTGTCAGAAGACATGCTTGAGCGTTTCGCCGGCCTGCCGCTGTTGAGCCAGTACGACGTATACCAGCAATTGATGGACTACTGGGCCGACACGATGCAGGATGATGTGTACCTTATCGCCGCCGACGGCTGGGTTGAAGCCGCCAAGCCGCGCGGGATCATCGAGGACAAAGAAAAGAGGGCTAAAGAGACGCCGGACCTGACCATCGGCCGCAAGAAGTACAGGATGGACCTCATCCCCCCGGCCTTGGTCGTCGCCCGCTGTTTCGCCGACGAGCAGGCCGCCATCGACGATTTGCAGGCCATGCAGGAAGCCGCCGCCTGCGAACTGGAGGAGTTCGTCGAGGAACACGCCGGCGAGGGGGGCGTGCTGGAAGACGACACGAACGATAGGCGGAAGGTCACGAGGGGTGGCGTGAAGGAGCGGCTCAAGGCGATCGAGAACGAGCCCGAAAACGATGAGGAGCGTGATGTACTCACTCGCTGCCTGAAACTGGTCGAAGCCGAATCCGACGCTGCCAAGGCCGTCAGAGACGCCAAGGCCGAACTCGACGCCAAGGTGCTGGCGAAGTATCCCAAGCTAACCGAGACCGAGATCAAGGCCCTGACGGTGAACGACAACTGGCTCTCCTCGATCCACAGCGCCATTGAGGGCGAGGTACGGCGCCTCACCCAGACACTGGCCGGACGAGTCAAGGAACTGGAGGAGCGTTACGCCGCCCCCCTGCCGACATTGGAGAGAGATGTAGACGCTCTAAGCGTGAAGGTGGCAGACCACCTGAAGCAGATGGGGCTGCAATGGGCATGAGAACGGTGGCGAGACGATCCGTGCAAAGCCGCGCCGATGATACGGTTGCCGTGCCACCGGGATACAAGCGGACCGACGTGGGGGTCATTCCGGAGGGCTGGACCTGCTCGTCAGTGGGTGATGTGGCGAAGATCAAGGGCGGAAAGCGTCTGCCACCAGGCTTTTTGCTCACGGATACGCCAACGCCGCATCCGTACATTCGCGTTTCCGACATGTTCCCCGGCGGCGTCACGTTGCATGGTGTTCTCTATGTGCCGGAAGAGGCTTTCCGAGCGATCAAGGATTACCGCATTTTCTCTGAAGACGTATTCATCAGCGTTGCGGGCACTCTTGGCATTGTGGGGGTTGTCCCGCGGGAACTGGATGGTGCGAGTCTAACTGAGAACGCCGACAGGATCACAGAGCTTGCGTGTGATCGCGACTACCTGCTCTACTGGCTGATGTCACAGCCGATTCAGCACACGATTGAGTCAATCCGAACAGTCGGGGCTCAGCCTAAGCTCGCTTTGGGTCGGATTGCCACGTTCCTCATGGCACTCCCGAGCGGTCTTGACGAGCAACGCGCCATTGCGCGGGCGTTGTCGGATGTGGATGGGCTGATCGGGGCGTTGGAGAAGCTAACTGCCAAGAAGCGGGCCATCAAGCAGGCTGCAATGCAGCAACTCCTCACTGGCAGAACTCGCCTGCCGGGGTTCAGCGGGAAGTGGGAGACGAAGCGGCTCGCGGATTTCGCGCCAATCCGAAACTTGAAGGTGCTTCCGTCAAACGTAGATCCGGACACGCCCTGCGTGGAACTTGAGCATATTGGGCAAGGCGATGGCCGACTGCTGGCGTGTTCCACGGCACGTTATTCGAGTTCGTCCAAGTACCGCTTCTTCAGCGGGGACGTGCTCTTCGGTCGGTTGCGCTCTTATCTTCGCAAGTTCTGGCATGCCGATCGGGATGGTATCTGTACGACAGAGATCTGGCCATTAGTGGTCGACCCAGAGCAGGCATCCAGCGGGTTCTTGCATGCGATCGTTCAGACTAATCGGTTCATCGAAGCAGCGAGCATCTCGTACGGGACACACATGCCGCGCGCGGACTGGGGGGTGATGCGGAACTTCGAGGTCTGCCTACCACGAGTGGACGAGCAACAGGCCATCGCCTCCGTCCTCTCTGACATGGACGCCGAGATCGCCGCGCTGGAGCGCAGGCGCGACAAGGCGAAGGCGATCAAGCAGGGCATGATGCAGCAGCTCCTCACCGGCCGGGTCCGGTTGGTCAGGCGGGAGAGCCAGGCATGAGCAAGGTCGGCCAGAGAGAAGCCCTGACGCAGAAGCACGTGATCGAGTTCTTCCAAGACGCCTTGTGCTACCGCCATCTTGGCAACTGGAAAGACCGCGAAGGCAACAGCAACGTCGAAGGGTCGCTGCTCACCGGCTGGCTCAAGCGCCAGGGCCACAGCGACAAGATCATCAGCAGGGCACTACACGAGCTTGGCAAGGCCAAGGCGCTCGGCGGCAGTAAGACGCTTTACGACGCCAATCGCGAGGTCTACGGCTTGCTCCGTTACGGTGTGAAGATTAGGCCCGACATCGGCGAGCAAAACGTCACCGTCTGGCTGATCGATTGGGCGCATCCTGAGAACAACGACTTCGCTGTCGCCGAAGAGGTGACCGTTCCCGGGGTGAACGACAAACGTCCGGATGTGGTGCTCTACGTGAACGGCATCGCTCTGGGCGTGCTGGAACTGAAACGCTCCATCGTCTCGGTGACTGAGGGCATCCGCCAAAACCTGGACAACCAGAAGAAGGAGTTCATCCAGCCGTTCTTTGCGACAGTCCAACTCGTGATGGCGGGCAATGACACCGAGGGGTTGCGCTACGGCGTGATCGAGACGCCAGAGAAGTACTACCTGACCTGGAAGGAAGCCAGCCCGACTGCCAACCCACTCGACCGGGCGCTGGAGCAGCTCTGCCGCAGGGACCGAGTGCTCGAGATCGTGCATGACTTCATCGTTTTCGACGCCGGCATCAAGAAGACTTGCCGGCATCATCAGTATTTCGGCGTGCGGGCAGTTCAGGAGCGCGTGAAACGCCGCGAAGGCGGGATCATCTGGCACGCCCAGGGCAGCGGCAAGAGCCTGGTGATGGTCTGGCTGGCCAAGTGGATTCGTGAGCACGTCCAGAACGCTCGTGTCCTCCTCATCACCGACCGCACCGAGCTGGATGAGCAGATCGAGAGAGTCTTCAAGGGCGTCAGCGAGGACATCTACCGCACGAAGAGCGGGGCCGACCTGGTGCATGTGCTTGACGAGAACAAGGAGTGGCTGATCTGTTCGCTGGTGCACAAGTTCGGCAGCTCGGAAGAAGGTGACGTCGACACCTACATCGAGGACATCAAGGACAACCTCCCGAAAGGCTTCTACGCCAAGGGCGAGATCTTCGTCTTCGTGGATGAATGCCACCGCACCCAATCCGGCAAGCTGCACGAGGCGATGAAGGCGCTGCTGCCGGGGGCGATGCTGATCGGCTTCACGGGCACGCCGCTGCTCAAGAAGGACAAGCAGAAGAGCATCGAGATCTTCGGCCCCTACATCCACACGTACAAGTATGATGAGGCGGTAGAGGATAGGGTCGTGCTGGATCTGCGGTACGAGGCCCGCGACATCGACCAGAGCATCACGTCACAGGAGAGGATCGACCAGTGGTTCGAACTCAAGACGAAAGGCCTGACCGATCTCGCCAAGGCACAGCTCAAGCAGCGCTGGGGCACGATGCAGGAAGTGCTGAGCTCGCAGGACCGGCTGCGGAGGATCGTGGCCGATATCCTTCTCGACATGGAAACCCGCGACCGGCTCCAGAGCGGGCGCGGCAACGCCATGCTCGTATCGAGCAGCATCTACTCAGCATGCCGATTCTTCGAGATGTTTCAGCAGACCGATCTGGCCGGGAAATGTGCGATCATCACCTCCTACAGCCCGGTGCCGGGAGACATCAGGGGCGAGGAGACCGGCGAGGGCCTGACCGAGAAGCTGAGGCAATACGGCATCTACCGTAAGATGCTGGCGGCGCACTTCGATGAGCCGGAAGAGACGGCGGTCAACAAGGTTGAGCTGTTCGAGAAGGAGGTCAAGAAGCGATTCGTCGAAGAGCCGGGGCGGATGAAGCTTCTGGTAGTCGTAGACAAGCTGCTGACCGGTTTTGATGCGCCGCCTGCGACGTACCTCTACATCGACAAGCAGATGCAGGACCACGGCCTGTTCCAGGCGATCTGCCGCGTCAACCGGCTCGATGGCGACGACAAGGAATACGGCTACATCATCGATTACAAGGACCTCTTCAAGTCTCTGGAGAGGTCAATCCGGGACTACACCGGCGAGGCGTTCGACGGCTATGACGTGAAGGATGTGGCCGGCCTGCTGAAGGACCGGCTGGAGAAGGGCCGCGAAAGGCTGGAGGAGCTTCGCGAGTCAATCAAGGCGCTCTGCGAACCCGTTGAGCCACCGCGGGACACCGCGGCATACCTCCGGTTCTTCTGTGCGGAGGACAACGCTGATGGCGAAGCCCTTAGAGACAACGAGCCCAAGCGGGTCGCCCTCTACAAGCTGGCGGCGGCGCTGCTGCGGGCCTACGCCAACCTAGCCAACGAGATGGCTGAGGCCGGGTATACCGACGCCGAGGTACGGGAGATCAAGGCCGAGGTGGACCACTACGAGAAGGTCCGCGAAGAGGTCAAACTGGCCAGCGGCGACTACATCGACATGAAGATGTACGAGCCGGCCATGCGGCACTTGCTGGACACGTACATCAGGGCCGAGGCGAGTGAGAAGCTCTCGGCCTTCGACGACATGACCTTGGTCGAGATGATCGTAGAGAGAGGTGAGAAGGCCGTTGAGGCGCTGCCGGAGGGGGTCCGCGAGAACCCGGAAGCAGTGGCAGAGTCCATCGAGAACAACGTTCGCAAGCTCATCATCGACGAGATGGCCGTGAACCCAAAGTACTATGAGAGGATGTCGGAACTGCTCGACGCCGTGATCCGGGCCCGCAAAAGGGAGGCGATGGACTACAAGGCCTACCTGGCGAAGATCGTCGAGTTGACACGGAACGTCAGCAAGCCGGAGACGCAGTCGTCGTACCCCGCAACAATCAACAGCCCCGCTCGTCGGGCTTTGTTCGACAACCTGAACGAGAACGAACCCTTGGCCGTTCAGGTGGATACGGCCATCCGCGACGTGAAGAAGGCTGGCTGGCGTGGCAACAGGTTTAAGGAACGGGAGGTCCGCATAGCCATCAGATCGGTCCTTGGCGCTGACGATGACCTCGTGAATGCGGTCTTCGAGATCGTGAAGAACCAGCGTGACTATTAGGCGGCACCAGATCGAAGTGCGAGGCATCCCAGTGGAGGTCGTCCGGAAGGACATCAAGAACCTCCACCTGGGGGTCTACCCTCCGGCGGGGAGGGTGCGTGTGGCCGCTCCAATGCGTCTCGGCGATGAGGTCGTCCGGTTGGCCGTCATCTCGCGTCTGGGGTGGATTCGCCGGCAGCAAGCCGGGTTTGGGAAGCAACAGCGCCAGTCCGAACGCGAGATGGTCACGGGCGAGAGCCACTACGTTCAGGGCCAACGCTACCGGCTCGATGTCATTGAACACGGCGGCCCGGCGTCGATCAGCCTGTCCAACAACACCACGCTTAGGTTGCGGGTACGTCCAGGGACCGACAGAAACAAGCGCGAGGCCGTGCTTCATCGGTGGTATCGTCAGCGGATGCGCAAGCAGATCCCGGAACTGATCGCCAAGTGGGAGCCGGTGATCGGCGTGGGAATCGCCGACTGGGGGATTAGGAGGATGAAGACGCTGTGGGGGACCTGTAACACCGACGCGCGGCGGATCTGGCTCAACCTGGAGTTGGCCAAGAAGCCGGTGTCATGCCTCGAGTATATCCTGGTACATGAGATGCTTCACCTCTTGGAGCGGCATCACAACGACCGGTTCAGGGACTACATGGATCGCTTCATGCCGCAGTGGCGTCTGCGCCGAGAGGAGCTGAACCGGGCTCCTCTGGCCCACGAGGGTTGGCGGTATTGACATGTTGGCGACGCTGCTGACGGGATTGCCCCTGGGCGAGTTCAGCCGGAACACGAGCGATCCAGTTCGTGGCCATGGGCAAGCGATCTGAGCGACTCCACGACCGGCGCGGCCAGGGGGGACGGTGGCGAGTACTTAGACACCAGAAGCAGTCGAGCGAACTTGTCCGTGTGGCGGTTGGGACCAGAAGGTGCGCTGAGCGTTGGGAGGTGAGGGCAATGGGAGTCAAGGAGGCCGCCATCAGGGTGCTGGCTGACGTTGGTGGCCCGCTGCATGCGCGCGAGATCACCGACCGCATCTTCGCCCGGAAACTATGGCAGACGACCGGCAAGACGCCGGCTGCGACTGTAAGTGCGAGGCTCTACTCGGACATCAAGAAGAACGGGGACTCCTCGCCCTTCATTCTGGCTGGGCCGCAGACATTCGCCTTGCGTCCGGGCCTCGCGCCTGCTGTCACCAAGAAAAACGCAGGCGTACATCAGAAGGCAAAGACCGCCGCTACCTATTCCTTCACGGACGCGGCTGAGAACGTGCTCGATCAGTTCGGCAACAAGCAGCCCTTGCATTACCGGGACATTACGAAGAGGGCGCTTGAGCTCGATATGCTAGACACCGAAGGAAAGACGCCTGAGGCCACCATGTATGCCCAGATTCTGACCGAAATCAGGCGCTATCAGAGACGCGGCGAACGGCCTCGCTTTGTGCAGCACGGCAAGGGCTACGTAGGGCTTTCCCGCTGGATGGGCCGGGGGCTCGCCTTCCAGATTGAGGAGCACAACAAGCACGTGCGCCAAGCCCTCCTCAAGCGCCTGCTGGGCATGGAGTGGGGCCAGTTTGAGGAGATGATCGGTCGTCTGCTCGTCGAGATGGGCTTCGAGGACATTGAAGTGACCCCACGCCAGGGGGATAAAGGTATCGATGTGCGCGGCACGCTCGTTGTGGGCGGCGTGATCCGCACCCGAATGGCCGTGCAGGTAAAGAAATGGAAGCACAATGTCCAGGCCCCTGTAGTCCAGCAGGTACGAGGCAGCCTTGGCACGCACGACCAAGGGCTCATCATCACGACAAGTGACTTCAGCAAAGGCGCCCGCGAAGAAGCTGCCCGGCAGGATGCCGTGCCGGTGTCCCTGATGAACGGGGAGCAACTGGTGCTTCTGTTGGCCGAGCATGAGGTCGGCGTCTCCCGTCGGTCCCACGACCTGCTAGAGATGGCCGAACCGGCGAAGCATGAGGGATAGGCGGAAGCGTGGTGACACAACAGAGCCTGCCGGTCTGTCATTTGTCCATACGCGTCCCCTGGAATGATTCCGCCTGGGATGGGCGCGTCTGTGCGAATCCGCGCCTCAACGGAGCCTGTCTGAAGCTGAGGCGTATCGGCCAGAAGCGTGACGACGCTGCCGAAGAGATGGTCGCTGGCCTATCACTGAAGGATTTGACTGAGGACAAGTGGCCGTGCTGCGTAGTCGAGCGGGTCGGGTTCATGGCCCCGTTCGAGTATACCCGGACCGCCACGCACCCCTACAACCGCGGGCCGGAGTGCGCCCATGGACACTTCGCCCCGACCCCGCTCCGGCACCCACCGTATTCCGCAGCGGCTGTCCCATTTGCCTGGATGCTGATCGAAGAAATGGCAAGGTTGGGTGAGAAGTATGCACTCGACGTGCAAGCCGAACGCGAACCCGTCCTGAGCTTCGAGAACGATTGGGTTCAGGACCATCAGAACCAGCGAGCGCTACTCGACTGCTTCGCGGGCCACCTTCGGCCAGAACAGTCATTGTGCTTCTTCTATGCGAAGAAGGTCCCATTTGTCGAGGACTACGGCTTGAGCCGCATACTGGTCGGCGTTGGCCGGGTGCAGCACGTCGCGCCGTGCGTCGAGTACGACTACACCACCAAGGATCTTAGCGGGAAGCTACGCTCCGTGTTGTGGGAGCGCATGGTGCAGCACTCGATCCGTCCCGACTTCAAGGACGGCTTCATCCTTCCTTATCATGCCGCCGTGATGAAGGCGACCAAGGATCCCGACTACGACCCGGCCGAGATCGCAGCGTTCACGCCGGACGATCGGCTTCTGGAGTTCTCACACGTTTCGCAGCTCGTCACGCACGACGGCGCCATCGCTTGCCTCCTGGCCTGCACTGAGTCGCTGCGAAAGGCCAAGGAGGTCCTCCCCGGGCCCTGGGACCGGTGCCTCGAATGGATCGACCATCGCCTCGGCGAGCTATGGAAGGCCCGAGGTCCGTGCCCTGGGCTTGGCGCGGCGCTCTCCGCGTTCGGCCTTGAGCTGGGGATGTTCGTCGCCTGCGCCATCGCGGAGAAGGTGGGAGACAACTCCGACCCTTGGCCGCTGGTCGACCGGATCTTTGCCGATCCGAAGAAGCATCTGCCAACGCACCTGGCCGGGGGGGTCGGCAAGACACTCCGGGCCAAGTGGGGCCGCTTGCCGGATGAACGCCGCAGTCTTCTCAAGCTGATCAGCCGATTCGAGGTCAGCCGGGAGCAGGCAACGTGCCTGTATGTCCAGGAGGAACGGGCCAGAGCAGGGATCGACGCCGGCGACGGGGACATCCTCGCCAACCCATACCTGCTCTACGAGGTTACTCGGCTGCGCGCCGATCCTATCAGCGTCTTGACAGTTGACCGAGGCGTGTTCCCGGACGACGTCATTCGGAGGAAACACCCTTTGCCGGAACCTACGGCGCTCGACGCCGGAACTGACGCCCGGCGCGTTCGCGCCCTATCCGTCAAGGTGCTGGAGGATGCAGCAGCGAATGGCAGCACGCTCCTGCCGCAGGAGCAGGTAGTGCTCGGCATTCGCGGCCTTGCTCTTGAACCCTCGTGCGGGGTGGACGCGGATCTGATGGGCGTGGCTATGGACGACTTCGGCGACGTCATCCTCAAAGTCCCGCTGGCCAACAAGGCTCCGGGACTCCAGCTCGGACGTCTAGCGGGCATGGACGAGACGATCCGGGCGGCGATCACCAAGAGAATCCAGGGCGCGCGGCATGCGATCCAGGCCGACTGGCGAAGGCTTCTGGACCAGCATCTCGCCGCGACTGGGGCTAGCGCCGTGGGCGAGCTGGAGGAGAAGGCCAGAGCGGAGAAGACGGCCGCGCTCAGAGAGATGGCCGAGTCCCGCCTATCGGTCCTTATTGGCCCGGCGGGAACAGGGAAGACGACGCTGCTGTCCGTGTTATGCTCCCATCCGCAGATCGCCAAGGACGACGTGCTGCTGCTTGCGCCCACGGGCAAGGCCCGCGTGCGGATGGAGCAGTTGACCAGCCAGCTCAGGCTCAGTGGCTATACCATCGCCCAATTCCTCAGTCCGCATCGCTACGACAGTTCGACAGGGCGGTACCAGCTCTCCAACAAACCGGTAGGCGTCGGAGCCCGAACGGTCATCATCGACGAAGCGTCGATGCTTACTGAGGAGATGCTGGCGGCGCTCATCCAAGCGCTCAAGGGCGTGTATCGTCTCATCTTGATCGGCGATCCGCGCCAGTTGCCGCCCATCGGGGCCGGACGGCCTTTCCTGGACATCGTCAGACACTTGGCCCCCGAGGGGATCATGGAGCGCTTCCCTCGCGTCGGCCCCGGCTACGCGGAGCTGACCATCCGGACGAGACAGGTGGGCGAGGACCGCGAAGACCTCCAGCTCGCGGAATGGTTCAGTGGCTCGCCTATCGCGCCCGGCGACGATGACGTCTTCGACAAGGTCGTCCGAACAGGTGAGAGCAAGCACGTCCGACTCGTCCAATGGGATTCCGCCGATGACCTTCGCTCCCGGCTCATCGACGTACTCGTGGAAGAGCTGCGCCTGAAGGGGCCGGATGACATCGCCGGCTTCGACGCAACACTGGGCGGAACCGCCTGGAACGACATGCGGTTTTTCAACCTCGGTGCTGCTGAGAAGGCCGAAGGCTGGCAGGTCCTCTCCCCAGTGCGTGCTGGCCCCCATGGCGTTCCCGACGTGAATCGCCTCATCCACAAGCGGTTCCGGCAGGGGATGATCGACGCCTCACGCAAGGAGCGCCGCCGCAAGTACCCCAAGCCCATGGGGCCAGAGGAAATCGTCTACGGCGACAAGGTCATCAACTTGGACAACACGGACCCGAGTCTGCCCTGGTATCGCCACCGCAAGGTATACCCAGCCAAGGACGCCCCGTACATCGCTAATGGTGAGATCGGCATGGCCGTCGGCTTCTTCTGGAAGAAGGGCCTGCCTGACTTCCGCTGGAAGCTCGAAGTCGAGTTTTCCTCGCAGCCGCGCTTCAAGTACGACTTCACCGGTCGGGACTTCGCCGAGGAGGGTAGCCCGGCCCTGGAGCTGGCGTATGCGCTGACGGTCCACAAGTCGCAGGGCAGTGAGTTCGGTATCGTCTTCTTGGTCCTGCCCAATCCGTGTCGGCTGCTCTCGCGCGAACTCCTATACACCGCGCTGACCCGGCAGAAGGATCGGATCGTGATTCTGCACCAGGGGCCGCGCGGAGAGTTGCGGAAGTACTCTTCCGATGACCGGTCGGAAACTGCCCGACGCCTAACCAACCTGTTCATGCCGGCTTCGCCAACCAGCATCGATGGACGCATCTTCGAGGAGAGCCTTATCCACCGGACCAACCGAGGCGAAATGGTGCGCTCCAAGTCGGAAGTGATCATCGCCAACGAGCTCGCCCGGAAGGTCGAGTATGGCTACGAGCAGGCGCTGACCATCGACGGCGTGACCAAGTACCCGGATTTCACCATCGAAGACGCTGAGTCCGGCCGGAACTTCTACTGGGAGCACTGCGGCATGCTGCACGTGCCCAGTTACCGCCTACGTTGGGAGAACAAGCTGGCTTGGTACAGGGTCAAAGGCATCTTGCCTCACGAGGAAGGCGGCGGCCCGAGGGGAACCTTGCTTGTGACCCGTGACGAGGCCAACGGCAGCATCGATTCCTCGAAGATTGTTCAACTCATCCGGGAAGTGATAGGTGTCTAAGCGGTCTCGCATTAGTCTTCCAACGTTTGCCAGCTGAAGCCGGGCAGCCGCTAACGAGGCGGATCCTGGTCCTTTGGAAGGTCGCGAGCAGGAAAAGCATAGAAGACTTAGGATAGGCCGCTTAGTGTCTGCTTGCGCAAGGAAGCCTTAGGTCGGGATCGCCCGGGCGGCTGGCGACACGCAGCGGGCCAGCCGCTTGGGGAGTGGGTGGTGCAGGATTCGGGGGACGTGGCGGGGATAGGAAGCCGGGCGGTGGAGTGCGCTGTTGGACGGTGCCGTGGAGGAAAGGGGCCTTTCCGGGAACCAGAGCACCATAGCACGGCCACGTAGTAAGAGGTGGCACCACACCTTCGAGCGGCTCAAGACGCGGTTGGGGGTGACCGAGTAGGGCTGTGACCTCCGGCGACGGGGCCAGGAGACCTTCGCAGATGAGCGGGTCCGAGGAGTTGAGCGCTCCGATGTTCAAGAAGGGCGACACTGTACGCCTGAAAAGAGCCACGGCCGAGAAGGGCGTCATCGTCGCGGAGCCGCGCCTCATCAATGGGAAGTACAGCTACCGGGTCAACATGGCCGGGCGAACGCGGAACTTCGGCGAGGATGACCTGGAGCTCTGCAGCGCAACCGGTGACCCCCGGGAGCTGTTCATCGAGGGCAGCTTCGGCGACAGAGAGTCATGCTTGCTTTATCTTACATACCTCCGGATCACTGGGAGCCTGACCAACTACGTCTACTCGTTCTACAACTCCCGAACTGAGTTCTACGTCTACCAGTTCACGCCGCTGATCAAGTTCCTAGCCTGGATTATTCAGCACAACTCCTGTGATGTCCAAGTGAGAAGGCCTCCTCGGCTGTGGGCCAGAACTCGCGTTCTGAGCCCATTGTACCAGCTCAGGAGGCCTTTCCACTTCGGCAACCCCCGCATTGCGGTGAATAATCCAGGCTAAGTGGCTGGTTTTGCCTGTCCGATGACAGTCCTGCTCTCTCCGCTGCGGCTCCATTCCGCCACTTCATCAGGCCTCGCGTCCCCGTGTCAGCCCCCCGTTCTCCGCCCCGAGCAGCGCCAAGAAGAAAGAAGGTCATCCCGGCTGCTCCAGGTCTCTGCCTGTGAACCGGATGACCTTCTTAGGCGGCTGGTAGCGGGGGCCTGCTCTGTAACTAATGAACGACCCGGTCTCTCACGCCGCCATGTGATTTCCTATGCCACGCTCCGCGCCAAGCGGGCGGGATAGGCTGCCGCCCAAGCGAAGGAGGGGGTGCTGGCCGGCGGGCGCGGCGGCTCGTGTGAAGCCCTAGTCCTCCTCACTAGGGAGATCCGCGAGCTGTTCGATAGGGTGCTGGGACGGCCGCAGACCTGGGCATCCGGTAAGGTCCGAGCATATTCGGCGAAATGGACGATGAGGAGCTTGACCGGGTCAGTGGCAAGGACGATGCCGGTTCGGCCGAACTCCTGGGGGCTCGCCGCGGGGTCGCCCCTTGGCCACCTCATCCCGAACAGCACTCTCTGGATTCCCAACGCAGTGACACTCCAGGCTTCCCGGAGGTCGTCGCCTCACCGCTCCTGTTCCTCTGTAAGCTCGGCCAGGCGAGTAAGCAGCCGTTGTCTCTCTGCACTTAGACGATGCAGCAGTTCTATGACCGTTCTCCTTGTCGCTTCTGGGGTGCCAAAGTCGACATCGCCGAAGCCGCCAAGCGCCCTGGCGATCTCACGGAAGGTGCTAGCACGGAGCGCCCCAACGACATCCAAGTCACCATGTCCTTGGTCTTCTCCCTCCGCGCCTTCGTCGTCGGACGCATCCTCATCGGGTCGCTCTGCCAAGATCCCCGCCAGGCAGAGGTCTCCCTCGAGGCACGTGAGTTGTCGCAGTGCAGCAAGGACCTCTTCGGCGCGGGCGGGGAGCTCCTCTGACGGTTGGTACTCCTCCTCTCGGCCCGGCTCTACCCAACGAAGAGCCTGTCTGATGTCTGCGAGCAGGCGCGCAACTCTGAAGAGGCGCCACGCCTTCAGAACCAGTTCCGCGCACGCCTTGCGGGCCTCTTCCCGGTCCTGCTTGCGCTTTGCATGCTCAGCCTGTTCGATCAGTTCGGCGATGCGATGCGACACCCACAGGCGAAGCAACTCAGGTCCCTCGCCTTCGCCCATCTCTGAGGCGATCCGGTTCCCGAGTTCCACAACATCATCCCACGCGATCGATCCGTCCGCTCCGCCGCAGGACAAAGCATCTTGTCCGTTCGACATCGAAGCCCTCCCAGGATCCGCCTGTCGCTTCCTTCTTCGAGCGCAGTACGTCCACCTTCACGACCAGATCCTTTGCCATCTGCTGCAGGAAGTGGAGTATAGCCTCCTTCTTCAGCAGTAGTCGATAACCCGTGCTCCAGATATCGTCATTGTACCGGGCCAGATACGCGTCATCCCAGACTTCGACCTTGGCAGCTACGCCATGGCTTGCTGCTGCGTATTCCAGTGATTCGAGGCGGTGTCGAGTCACGCGGACAGCATCTACAAACGCTTGCCCTGGGATAGCCCAGCCCCGACCCAACCCAGGCCAGCGGCTGTCCGTCGTGTGCATTTTCCTTTCGCTGTGAACGTGCACGTTCCAGGGCTTCAACAGAAAGCCGTCGATTTCTATCTCTTGTTCAGGGCGATACGGTGAGGCGACTAGCTCAGCAAGGCAATCCTCAAGCTCATCTACGTTCTGTTCGTAACTCACCTTCCATCGAGGCAAGCCGTACCACGTGGGGTGCTCCGCTGCAGCCAGCCCCCTTGCCAGGGCCATCGCTGTCTCCGGCGAAACGAGGGCCGAGGAGACGTAGACGTGGAAGAATCTGTCCCGGCCGTGCGCCGTGATGTAAGCGTCGGCTATGAGCCACCCCGCCTCGGAGAGCACTTCTTTCTCGTGCTCCTTTGCTGCGGGGTCCAGCCAGTCGTCCAACTCACCAAGAACACCATGCAGATATGGCCTCGCCGGCGCGGGGCCTCGCAGGTCGGACGTGATCCATGGGTCCGCGTCGAAGCTGTTGCTTCGTAGCCAGGCGTGCCAGCCCCAGGTCCGGGTGTCTTCGCTCCCAACTGCAATGGGCAACTCACGTATCATCTCCCCAGCAGCCATGTGCATGGCATGCCATTCCAGGTATGTCTGTAGCTCCTCCATCACCGGAATGCTACCATGGTCATTGTGATAGAGCTGCCAGTTGTGCTCGCGGTCGGGGATCGACGACCTTTCGTCCATGCAGTCCGCATTCGTATAACCCCACTTGTCGCAGATCCATCGCTCGGCTCGGGCGGCCACGTCACACCGATGCAGCCCGAAACAATGCCCCAGGGGAGCGTACCAATAGGGGAGGGTGTCCATGTGACTGAAGTGGAACCGCCAACTGGACCATTCCCTCCGGGGTTTGCCACCAAACCCACCCAGTGGCTCTGCCTTCGGCCAGAGGCAGGACCTTGGCTCGTTGACTGCCCGAAGGCGGTCCATCTGGTCCCCCGGCAGAACCGCTGGAGCCAGTTCCGCCAGTCGTAGGGCTATGCGCTTCGACAGCTCCTGGATCCCCGCGTGCGGGAAGTCCTCGTTCAGCGCATGTGCTGCAATTCTGCCAGCGTGGTCAAGAAGCATCTTCGGCGTCGCACACGCGAGATGATGGAAGAGGAACAGGAGCCACACGCGCGCCGACATCCACAGCGTGTCCTTGCACCCGTGGGATAGCTCGACCAAGTGACGCAGCAGGGGCTCAGCTTCTAGCGAGAGCATCTGCCTTGCGGCATAAAGGGCCTCCCATCTGAGACGGTTGTCGGGCTGTGCGAACAACCCGTAGAGGAACCGCGCGAGAGCTTCCTTCTCATCATCTGCCTCACGCGGCCCCTCGGCTGTCGGTACCTCCGGGGGAAGTAGCTGCGCAAGCGCCCACTCAGCAACCTCCGTTGCCTCCAATGGTTTCAGGCCCCGGGCAAGGACAACGAGCGCGTTACACAGTTCACGAGGCCCCAGTTCGGCGAGCCCGTCCAGAATAGCAGGGATCAGGACTTCGCCCCGCTGGGCCCTCTGCAGTGCGGGGCTTGAGAGAAGCTTCTCGACAGGACAACACGACTCCTCTTGCCATCTCAGAAGGCCCGGCAGGTGGCTTGCCAGGTAGCTTCTGAGTTCCTTCAGAGCCAAGCTCTGGGCCCAACGTGAACCGTGCCATCTCGAGAGCATCCAGGCAAGTGCCTCGGCTACAGCTGGTCGGAACCTGTAGTCGTCTGAAGGCCAAGCCGTCAGCTTGCCCGCCAATTGGGCCCTACCAGCCGCATCCAGGCGAAACGCCAGGTCGGTGAGCAGCTCACTGACTTCCTTCGTTCCGAAGGCGACTCCAGCGCCTTGGACCACCTGTGGAAGGTCTTGGATGAACTTGCGGGGGCTCCGCCTTGCCCGTTTCTGCAAGCGACGCAGCTCCTTGGTGGCATCGATTCGGGACCCGGGAAAGGGCGCTTGGTCGTCGCGCTCACTCTCCTGAAGGCGGGCATAGAAGTCCCGGATCTCCACAAGCCGATCCACAGCATCCCGCCGAATGCCCTTTGCGCTGCACCAGTCGAGGAGCACGCACGCTGCTTGGCTTCGGGAACCGTAAGGAAGGTCTCTCTCAACATGTTGGGCGATGTAGTCAAAAAGCTTCAGCGCAGCTTGGCGTTCTCCGCGGGCCCCCGTCTCCCACAGGCGATCGAGGATAGCCACCGCATCCGACTCATACGCCCAGTGTCGGTGCCCCAGCTCTATCAGCGGAAGGACCAGCACGGGGCTAAGCTGTCCGCCCCGCGAGAGCCCCGTCACCAGGGGCCCGATCAGGTGTGGAAGCGGCGCCAGACCTTGGGCATGCCACTTGAGCGTACTGACCAAGCCTGTTTCGCAGTCTAGTTGGGCAACGGCTGTGTTGAGCTGCTCCCAGGGCATCGCCTCGGATTCTTCTGCCAGCGGACTGCAAACCGCGGCCGCCTCTGCCAAGTCACTCGCCAGATGTCTCCTTCTTGCAGCATCGTCTATGTCTGCAGCGCGCCGGGCGATATCAGTGAGGGCCCGCAGCAACCAGCACGTGTGATCGTCAAGACCAGCAGCATTCTGCATCGCGGCATCGTAAAGCTCTCGGCTGAGTTCCTTGTTGCGCTGGAGAGCCGCCCTCGCCAACCGCATCAGGAGACCGGCTTTCTCGGAAGCCCTCAGAGGCTCCTCCGCCAACCGGTCCCGGCACCGCCGGATGATGTCCTCTGAGGCAAGCCAGTACCTCTCGTCCTGGCAGAGCCGCTCGACCATCCGGGCCCAGACGTAGAGCGGGGTTTGGCGGAGGATCGACTGAACCGACTCCGCAAGTTCCTCCACCAATGATTGGTCGCATCCCCGTGCTGCAAGTATCGCATCAATGGCGACATCCACGAGTACCTCAAACGTCTCATCCCCGCGGTACCAGGTATCGGACACGCGTTGCATCTTGGCTTCGATCGTCTCACGCAGTCTCCTTCCGACGGTGCTGACATGGCGGCCCCGCAGGAAGGCATCAGCACGCAGTCTGTAGGCAGGAAGGAGGGAGGCGAGAGTAGCTTTCAGCTTCTCCTGCTGGCGATCAGACCCGTGGTTCTTCTCGGGCCCCTCCTGGCCTTCGCGGTGAGCAGGCAGTAGGTCGTCTGCGGAGAGTTCCTTCCCAGAGATGAGAGCCCCAAGTACAGCGCCGCGTATCGCATCATGCCAGTAGTCGTACCAGATCGCTCGACTGAAGATGCTCGTAGCAGACTTCGGCCTCCGCGGAATGTGGTCAAGAAGACGCCTCAGTTGCCCCTCGTCTACGCCGCTTGCTGCGCAGGTTTCCGCGAGGTCTAGGAGGACAGGCTCAAGGGCGTCAGCAGATGCGGGATGGTTGGCGAGGCAACTGAGCACCTTGTCGAGCACCACCTTGACATCTCTGCAATGCCACCGCAAGCCCGGGCGCCAGAGCCCCGCCAGCGCCGCGGCCCGCACCAGCGACAGCGCAGGACAGGCCTCATAGGCCCGCACGAGCTGCTGAGAACCAAGCTTGAGACGCAGCGACTGGAAGAGCTGCCTAAGCGCCGCCAGCCGTGCACGCGCAGGCTTCCATCCCCTTATCACCTGCTCAGCGCTGACAGGCCCCTTGATCCAGAAAGCTGCCTCTGCGAACTGCGAGATGTCGCTGATGCGGACCACGGACTCACCGTGCTCTCGTGCTCTGGCTTGTGCGATCTCGGTGTTGAGAGCCGCGTTGCTCCTGCGGAGCTGCTCGACGGCCTCCTCCTGAAGACTGTGTCTGCCCAAGGCCGCGGCGAGGTCGAACCGGTAGTTCCCCTGATGCGCAGACCATTCCACAGCACCGTACGCCTCTCGCACGCTTTCGTGTTTGCCGAGCGCGATACCGACGTCGGGGTGATCTCTCAAGAGCGCCGAACCGATGTTATGCCGGCTCTCGGCTTCGACCAGTCGGAACAAGACCTTACAGGCGCCAGTCCCGTCGTGCTCGCGAAGCGAACTCCTCAGTCCAAGAACGCAGCGCTCCTTGGCGCAACGCCCTTGCTCCGGCGCTTCGGTCAGCGCGTCCGTCCCCGTCTGGTCGACGGTAAGTGCTATCACCCCGCCGTGCCGCTGGGCGGCGAACAGATGCCGTGCCGCGTGCTTGGTGCCGTAGCCACCATCCCTGAGCCTGCTCATGCAGTAATCAGCGAGACGGCCGTGTGCCGTTCGCTTGGCATTCTCTGTCAGGCGTTGGTCGAGATACGTCTCGAAGTCCTCGTCGCGGAACAGGAAGAGATCGTTGTCAACACTCTCAAGTCCTGGTGCCAGGCTTTGACAGAACGACGTCGCCACGCCAGCCGCCAACCCAAGCACCCCACCTAAGACACCCGAGTCCACGGGCCTAGCCTGAGACATGAGTACAGCCAGGACCTGCTCAACAGTGGTCCTTTGGTCGAGGATGTCCCCCGAGGCGTCGATCCAGTCCCTGTACAGCTCTTCCAAGCCGCAAGTCTGTCCAGCAGCTATCTGCTCCAGCGCCGCAGCTGCAGTCTGTTTGGTCAGTTCGGCCAACCAGTAGAATTGGAGACGGGGCACCCCCTGTGTCGCATCGTGGAACCGCTGGCAATGCTCGGGCTGTGCACACCTGAACCTGCTTCTCAGGAGCTCGCCCGAATCCGCCTTCGAGAACCCAGCTAGTTTGACCTCGTCCACATCGGCCGGAGCCTGAAGTAAGGGTCGCCTGTGTGTCCGGCAAGACAGGATAAGCCGTGCATTCTGGGGCAACAGCAGCTTCCAGATGTCCAGAACGAAGCATTGCCGTGGCAGACCGGCGGCACGTTTGCTATCCCTGACCGCGATGTCGGCAGCGTCAATGGCGACCACGACCATCGCGCCCGCCTTAGATACCCTCTCCGAAGCCCGCCGCAGGACCTCCTCAAAGCGGTTCCATCTTGCGCGGCGGTCCCCCTTGTTCCGGAACTGATAGCAGTCGATCCCGGCGCAAAGAGCCACCTCGTTGGAGATCTGGGTCAAGGCCACCTCGTCAGGGAAGCGCTCTTTGCCCGGTGACTCCGTCTGGCCACGCGCATAGCAGTCATAGACGACGAGAATCGAGCCGGGCGGCAGCTTCGGACCAAGGGATGTCAAGGCGACAGACTTCCCAACGCCGGCTATCCCATGCACCAGAATCTTCCTTGAACTGCCGGCAAGCAACGCCTCTGCGAGCCGCTGGTGGTCCTGGGTGCCGATCCGCGGCCTCGGCACTTCGATGAGGCAAGGGGCAGGAAGGAACTCCCGTTCGGTCGTCTCAAGGCACGAGTAGACCGCGTGCTTCGTGATGGGCGTCCGATCCCCATTCTGAGCCCGCTCCCGGATCAACCTCAGAAGCCGCAGGACGCTTTCGCTGGCAGCCACAACGTCAAAGCCAGAGGCGTCCGCGAAGAGACCAGACCGCTGTGTCTCAAGAGGCGGCTGCCCGAACCCGGACAGATCCAGGCAAAGCAGGAAGAGCGCGAAGGCATTGCTTTCCAGGCGAGACGCCTCGAACAGCCGCTTGATCTCCCTATACTCAGACTCACTTAGGCCACTTCCCCGGAGATCGCGGATCCCCAAGTGCTCCGGCTCCGTCCTGCTCTTGCGGAGTTCCGACTGTGCCTTCCTCAGTATGGCGGCGGCCTGCGCCTGAATAGGACAGTTCGTTACGAGCTGAACTGACACCTTCCCAAGCACCTCTGCAGCGCTTGCATGTGTGAGCAGGTCAGCGAAACAGGCGGAGAGTCTGCCCACGACGGACGATTCGGGCTTCCGCTGCTTGGCTCTGCTCAACCGAGTGATCGTCCAGTGCCTCTCTGGGTGGCTTAGCGAGTACTTCAGTTGAGCGAGGACTAACCTTCGCACACTATGGAAGGAATCGCCGCCGTAGTACTCGGCGAGGTCAATGCCCAAGAAGGACTCACGCCCGGACCCCAGGTCGATCTCGTCCTCTTCCCGGAGGCCCTCGATCACAATCTGGGTGACTTCACTGCCAGGCCGGATCGTCTCCAACGCCCTTCGGGCTGACCACACGAACTGGTAGTCGTACCCGGACAAGGCGCCGACCTCGCCCGTCCTGTACGGTCTAGCCTGCATTGGAACCGGCCCCGGGTCTAGTTGCCGACGATCGATGTAGGAGATGGCCCCTGCACATCGAAGAGAATCAGCGAGGGTCCGTGAGCCTCAGCGCCCTGCCGGCGTGAGTATAGACTCATGAGGGAGAATGTCAAGCGTCGTTCAGGACGCCTTCTTCGGCGGAGAACGCTCTTGCGCACGCGCGCAGTGAGACCGATGCTCCGGGGCTTCGGGTGTGGTGTCATGTGCCGTCCGTTAGCCCGGACCTTGCGACGGTTGGCGTGCCGCCAGTTGGCCACGACCGTTCGTGTTCGCCTTGGCCCTGGGGCGGGCCGAGGGCTGTGACAGCACCTGCGGCATTGCCGGCCGGTTTCGCGCCAGGGGAGATGGCACGCGAGCTGACAGCAAAAGAGGGGATGCGGGGCGCCGGATCTGCATAGCCGCGGCTTCCCAGCAACTTGCAGAGCCGGTCGAACAGGTCGTCCGGCGGGTTGAACGGCAGGTCCACCGGCCGGCCCCACGCCTCGCTGGCGTAGAGCCCGAGGATCGTGTTCCACTGTCGGAGCGCGCTCTGCAGGTTCGTGCCGGCCGGCGCGCCGTGGTCCTCCAGTCAGCGGAGCATGCTGCGCGTCAGTCCGGCCTGGGCGGCATCGTTGTTCGCCATCCACTCGTCCATGCTGTGGTTCTCGCCCGACTCGACGCCGTCCGGGCCGGCAATCTCCCACTTGCCGAACTCCTCGAACAGCACGCGCCCCCGTTCGCAATACACTGCGACGCGGCAGTGCGAGTAGCGCTGGATGGCCACGTAGGCGTGCTCTACGCGGGGCGCGGTCCTCCCCAGCGTCCACAGGCAGTGGACGCCGTTCTCGAACAGGAGCTGGGCAGTGGTGTCGTCGGGGCTCGGGTGCTTCGTGTCGAGCTCAGAGGCCCCGCTCGCGGCGCCGAACACCTGGACTGCCGGCGATTCGTCGTTGAGGGATGTGATCCAGTCCAGCACATGGACCCCTTGGTCGCAGATCGTCGAGCCCGCGGTTGACTCCATGAAGAGCCGCCTGCCGAGCCTGCCCGACGCCAGGGCTTCCCGGCCCTTCCCCAGGATCGGGCTGTAGCGCCACTGGGCGCCCACGCCAATCTTCGTCGCCGTCTTCGCCGCCAGGTCACAGAGCGCGCGCCAGTCGCGCACCTCCGTCGCGATCGGCTTCTCAACGATGCATGCGGGCACCCCGAGGTCGCTGACCATCGTGAGCTGCTCGACGCGCGTGGCCGGGCGCGTGACGAGGTGGATGAGGTCGGGCTTCTCGGCCTCGATCATCTCGACCGCATCGGCGTAGCCCCTCAGCCCATACCTCTTGCAGAACGCCTTGCGCAGGTCGTCCACCGCGTCGCAGCAGGCGACCATCTCGGCGTCTTCGACCTGCCCGTAGGGGCGTACGTGGTCGTGCGAGCGCGGCCCGCAGCCCAGGATCACAGAACGGTGCTTCGCCATCGTATAGGTCTCCGCTTCTGCAGGCGGAGAGCCTACCATGCCAGCCACGGGGCTGCAAGGCTTTGCGAAGCCCGGACATCCCTGAGGACAATCCACAGCGCCCTCGATCAACGCTCGTAACCGGTTCAGGCACCGACAGCGTTCGACAAGCGACTGGCTCGCCCCGCCCGATCCGCTGGCCCTCGGAAGGATGTGGTCTGCGGCTCGCTGCTGAACCGGCGTTACACGCGGGGGAAATCCAGATCGGCTGCTATGTGCGACGCCGCCTCCTGATGCCGCCTCTCGGCAAGGCCGGTATAATACTCGAGGTAGGCAACCATCAGACGAGGATCCAACATGACCGTGTCGGCAGTCTTGGGACCGCACGAAGAACGAAGATACCTGTGGACCTCATCGGCCTCACAGAGAGGAACGCCGTATTTGCCAAAGAGAGCTTGGAAGTCGGGATCTGCCTTGAGATTGGCCAGCACAGTTTCTGAGCGCTCGGCCTCGAGGTTGAGATCCCTATCTGCAGGGCTATCGCTACACAACCGAGCAGCCAACTGTGGCGTTAGCAGCTTAGCGTGAGGCCGAATCTTGACCCATATGGCGGCGGCGACGTAACCAGTAGCTGGCCAGGCAAGCATCGCAACCACAATGATCACTGCAGCGCCCTGCCAACCTGCAAGCACTAACGCTCCCAATGCGCAGCCAATCTGGATAAAAATGCCCGTGGCGGCTATCAGGCGTGCTGTCACTGCCTTGGTGAGTCCGCCCCAACTGGTGCAGAGGCTGCCGAGGAAAACCGCTGCAATCAGTAAGAGGAAAGCGGGTCTGATCAGAGAACCCATAGGTGACCCCGAGTCGTGTCGTCGAGCCATAGCGGGGACTGCTTGTCGCCTACTGACGACACCATTCGTCAGGAGAACGTGGCTCCTCGGCTCGACGCAGAAGAGGGCCCGGCCCGCCGGCGCTTTGCGGAGTGTGGCTAGCCGTGCTCCTCAGCGGTCGGAGGGACCTCCTTTGCGGGAGTATAGCACATGCCCGCCATCTGTCAAGACCGACCATCGCCTCCACCAACAAGCTCAACGGAGCCCGCAGCCTGTTAGCCCGTGGAGCATGGCCGAGGAGCTCGGGCGCGTTGAGCCAGTGCAGCCGCGCCTGGGGGGACGGCACGCGAGCTGATAGCAAAAAAAAAGGGGAGGGCTGACCTCCTTCCCCTGGGCTGCTCAATCGGGGCCTTCGTCGCGACAAGAGCGGCGTCCTGTCGAAGGCGCTCGGTGTCCTGCCGGCGCCTGAGATGATAGTCCACGCCGTCCACCTCGCCGGGCCTGGGAGGACGGCTGTTGTGAAGGATCAGGTCAGTGAGACGACCCGCAAGCTCGGGGTAGAGCTTTCGGAGGGCGCCGAGCAACGGGCTCTTGCCGACGCAGGAAGGCCCTGTGAGCACGAGGAGTCACCCCATGGCACTCCCTCCGCCCGCCGAAGGCGCTTTGAGCAGGTGACATGGATAAGGGCGGCCGTGGGCCCTTTGGCCTTGTTGTACTCCCGGATGGCGAGTCGGAGTGTCATCCTCCTGCGTTGCTGGCCGTTGGCAGATGTCACTTCCTCTGCCGCTCTAGCGCTCCAGGCGCGCTGCTGCCTCTTTCATCCGAGAGACAACGTCCACACCGAAGGGGCAGCGATCCATACACGCGCCGCACTCCGTGCACTCCGACGCCTTGACGGGAGAAAGCTTGTACTCCTCCAGCAGTAACAGCGGCGCATCCTCCCCGGCCGCCACAGCCAGTCGCAGGATCTCGCCGATGTTGATCCCCACTGGGCACGGAAGGCAGTGATTGCAGTAGACGCAGGTGCCTGCTTCGCTGCCCGCTACATCTGCCAAAACAGCGGAGAAATCCCGTTCCTCTTCGCTCGCCTCCAGATACGCCAGCGCGGCCCGCAACTCGTCCAGGTTCTTTACGCCGGGCACCAAGGTGCACACCCCGGGCTGTGAGAGTGCGTAGCTGAGACACTGCACGGGCGTTGCAGAGCGTCGGAGCAGCTCTCCGCCGGCAAACGCCTTCATTCCCACAAGGCCCACCCGCTGAGTCATGCAGGCGCGGAGAAGTTCGGCCATTCCAGCGGCGCTGTGGAGCATCAGGCTCACGTTATGCATCAGCACGTCTATCTGCCCGCTCTGCACGGCCTTCAAGGCCACCGGCGCCTTGTGCCCGCTCATTCCAATGAAGCGCGCCTTGCCTTCGGCTTGGTACCGCTGGGCCAGGTCAAGCAGGCCCCCGGGCCCCATCACCTGCGCGTAGTCGTCCTCTTCGTCCACGTATTGAAGGACAACAACGTCCACGTAGTCGGTCCTCAGGCGGGAAAGGAGGTCCTCGAAGAGGTACTCGCACTCTGCAATGTCCCTCGTCCGGCGGTACTGGCCGTTCGTCTCAGCAGCTCCTATGTGGCCGGCGACCAGTATCCCGTCCCGCAGCCCGTCAAATGCCGCACCCAGATTGTGGCGGTAGTCGGGGTAAGAGAAAAGGACGTCGACGTAGTTGACGCCTCGGCTCGCCGCTTCTCGGACTACGGAGACCACGGTCTCACGCGGGGCACCGACCAGGTATTCCGTACCCAGTCCGATCACGCCAACCTCCAGGCCAGTCCTGCCCAGCTTCCGCGTCTGCACGGTCTCCGTCCCCTATCTGCCAGTCCCACATCTCAGCGACTGGCCAATTCTAAGCGCCGGCGTGATGGCAAGTGCATCCGCTGCGCTCGGCAACACGGAAGGACCTCCTGCCCTTGCCCAATGGCCGACCTTGCCGTTCTCACCCGCCCATGCTTTCGGATCCCCTTGCCGTTGAGCATAGCTCCGCCCATCATCCGCGTCAACAAGGAAGGATAGGTGAGCAGGAAGGGCGAATGAGGCCACACCGCATCCCGTGCCGAGTGCTGCTTATGCCTGTCCGATGACATCGAGCGGCCGCCCTGTCCACGTCAGATTGCACGACGCTGCCAGGCGGGGTCAAACACACTGCCCCGCGGCTTGCCCAGGCTCACGGGCCTTTCCCCACGCTGGTGCCGACTGGTATGATAGCGCTCTTTGCGTCTGGAAGCGGCCCTTCGTCGCCCCGGTTGCCACGGACACCCCAGACGCCCCGCAGCCCTGCCGCCGGGCCCGCAGACGACTGCAAGTTAGGGACTTCGTCCAATGCGCCAGCGTATTCACTGGGAACAGACTTGGCGCTTCTGTCTCGCGGCGTTCTGCATGGACCTGGCCAGCGGCATGTACTTGGTCGCCCTGCCGTACCTCGCCATGTCTATCGGCGCCGGTTCGATGGGACTTGGAGTGCTGGCAGCGCTAAGCGGAGGGGCGTACGTCCTGGCATGCCTCGTCTCCTCGCCTCTGTCGGACCGGCACAGCCGGCGGGGCCTGATCGTGGCCGCCGCAGTGGGCCTTACGTTCGTTTACCTGGCTACAGCCCGCACGGCGGTGCTCTGGCAGTTATGCCTGCTCGCGTTGGGCTGGGGGCTAAGTTTGTCGCTCTTCTGGCCCCCGGTGTTCGGATGGCTGGGCGATTCGCTCAGGCGCGACGAACTGGAGGCCGCCACGGGGGCTGTCAATGTATCCTGGGCGCTGGGAGCACTGCTTGGAGGAGTCCTCGGGGGATGGCTCTACGCGGTGCGCGTGCCCTTGGCCTTTCTGGCCCCGATCATCCCCGTGCTTGCTGCCTGTGCGGCCATGGTATTCTCTCCTTGCCCTCACGGCACGCCGGCTCCGCTGCGAACGGCGCCGCGGACGCCCGGGGCCAGGCGTGCCTTGGCTGCCGTCTGGCTGGGCAACCTGTCGGTCTGCTCCCTGCTGGGTCTGATGGGGGGAGTCTTTCCGAAACTCGGGGAGCAGATCGGGGTGGACGCGCGGGCCTTCGGCCTGCTGATGGCCGGCCTGGCCTTGGGTCGCTTGCCCGCATTCGTGCTGGCGCTTCGATGGGGCAGATGGCTTCACGACTGGCGCGTCGGGATGGTTACGCAGCTTCTGGCCGCCGTTATGGTGGCAACGGTCAGCCAGGCCAGCGCCTACGCGTGGCTGAGCCTGGTCTTCCTGTCTGTGGGCCTGACGGGGGGCGCCAACTACTACCGGGGGCTCTTCAAGAGCCTGGAAGGCGAAGGCTCCCGCGGCTTCAAGAGTGGCATGCACGAGGCATCGCTGATGGCAGGCTACTTGGTGGGCTCGCTTGCCAGCGGCGCTCTGGCCGGCCGCTGGGGGCTGCGGGCGCCCTACGTGCCGATCAGCTTGCTGACCGTCGGGCTTGTGGCGGCGCAAGTGATCCTTGTGCGCTCTGCCTCGCGAGCGCAGGCAGCTGGGCATGCTGAAGCTGCCCCATAGGCGTTCGACAGGATGCACCGCCCGGCCCGCACGATCAATAGCGGCCCGTCCTGAGGGGATACTGCTTCGCCCCCCCGCGCATACCCCATTCCACCCCCCAGCACCCAGACTCTCGGACTCACACGCCTCCGTCCCCGCCCCATCTCGCTAACACACCATCCCCGAATGCACCCCATGGCGTCAGGAATCCAAGCCCACCACCATCAAGATCGCCTCTAAGCATCTCACGGGGTCGCCGGTCGATAACACTGTGTTCTGGGAGCTGTACTACGCGATCTCAGAGCATCGCTAAGGTCTCTGCGGCTGGTCAGGAGGTCGCTAAGACTGGGGCCGTGTGTACTCAATCCCAGAGAATCTTCGCGTCCTATGGCTTGTCAGAAGGTCGCTGGTCAATAATGTCGTACCCCTGGGGCTGTACTGGTTGAGCTGGAGGGGCGAATGAGGCATGCACCTAATCCACGGGTGCTGTCCGTCAGGAAACGTTCTGCGACCCCTCCCTGTCCATCTCTTTTCGACTTTTTTGCCTTGCCCCGCTGTTCCCTCTTTCAGCTCAGGGCCAGTCACCAGATCCTGCAGCGTTCCGAAGACCGTGCATGTTGGGGGCTGTGGTGGGGGCGTGACTTCTTGCTGGGGCGTTCTGGTCGTACGTGCTGAAACGCCTTCGGAAGCCTCTAGTGCACCTTCAAGACTGAGTTTCGCAGTATACGCACCTGGGCTCCTGGACGCCCCAGATACGAAGCGCACCGCCCGGCCACGGGCTGACCGACATCGCCTCACTGTTGCGACAGCTAAGCTCAACGTTGAAGGTGCACTAGAAACCGCTGTATGGCATTTGGCGGGACAGAAGGTTGCGGTATCGAAGTCCCTGGATCCTCCATCTGCCCCGCTGGTGTCTCTTGCTGGTAGCTCGCCCGGTAAGTGAGCTGGACGGGCAAGTGAGGCCACACTGCGCCCCGTGCCGAGTGCTGCTTAGCACACCCATAGCGACCTCGGCCATGCCCAGCCGGGGAAGACGGCACGTAAGCTGATAGCAAGAAGAAGGGGGAGGGCTGACCTCCCCCTGGACTGCTCAGTCGGGGCCTTCGTGTCTCCGGCTACAGCCTTCTTGGGGCGGACTGCCGTTCGATTGCATGCCGCCGTCGTGCCCGTGGGCGTCCCAGTCGAGAAGCCCTTCCTTGTCGAGATGACGGAGCACTTCTTCGGGCGGCGCCTCCTCGTGCGCGTGGAGGCGATGAATGAGATAGGCCGCAAGGAGCGGCCCGGCGACCCCGAGGGCGAGCGCGATCAGGGCGAGGCCGCCGCCTCCCTGCCCGCGCGACTCCCGTGCCATCTCCAGGGCCTCCCTTGCCAGGCGGCCGAGCTCGGACTCGGCTGACCTGGACTGGAGAAGCCCCGCCACCTTCCAGGCGGCGAAGAGGCCAAGAAGGGCCAGGGCCACGTGATACCAGCGTATCCTCATCTTGGCTTCCTCCTCCTAAGCCATTGGACGAGCTTCGAGAGCGTCTGCCGCCGGCGGCGCTCGGAGAGCGCGAGGTAGGCGATGAGCATGGCGGCCACCACGGCCGCGAAGGCCACGGCGAAGGCAACGTAGAGGCCTCCCTGCGCCTCTGAAAGCCTGCGTTCGGCTTCGAGCACCTTCCGGGCGAGCACCTCTTCCGGGCTCTCGCCGCAGCCGAGGACTGTTGCAAGCGTGATGGCCCCCGCCAGGACCCCGGCCTTCGACCTGCTAAGCATGGGCGTCCTCCTTCGGCCTCCAGAAGGCCCAGCCGTTGGCGACTCCCTTCTTGCCGAGTCCCTGCTCTGCGCGCTGCTGCGCAGTCGCTTCGAGCATGGCGCCGGTGGGGGAACGGCAGACCTTGCCGGCGGCGGGGCCGGTGAGGACCTTCACAGCCATGCCGCTCTTGCACCGAGGTGCAGGGATCACCCCCGCCTCGTAGTGGACTCCGTGGTAGTCGGCCACGAGGAGAGTGCCTGCCTCTGGCCACTGGTGCGGGAGAGTGCGACGCCTGCGCCCCTTCCGGTTGCGTACCTGCACGGCTGCTGGAGTATCGGGCTTCTCCTGGGCCTTGCTTACTGGAGTATCGGGGATGCTGGGGCCTTCGGCAGCAGGGAGCATCCCGTGGTCTTCGAGGTAGCCATAGTCCTCGGGCGTGAGGGACGCAGCCGCTTCTGCCAACTTCAGTTCGTCCTTCTTCATGGGGCTGATTCCTTTCGGCTGGAGAGGAAAACAGGACACGATGCATGTGGGGGCAACGGCTCTGACAACTGGCAGGCTGCGATCGGGAGATGTGGCGACGGTCAGGTCGAGACAACAGTGGCCGGCGTCTCAGTGCGCCGAGGGAGGGGAGCCTTCTGCCTCAGGGCCTTGCAGAGCTCCGTCATGAAGCCGCGGGGGAGCTCCGAGAGGTCGTGGATGACCGCGTGGCTGGGGAATATCTCCTGCACGCAGGCTTCGAGTATCCCTATCCCGATCGGCTCGATCCCTGCGCTCGAAAGCCTCTCCACGGCCTGGCAGGCATGGTCGAGAGTGACCTGCTCATTCCAGGTCCCAACCACAGGCTTCCCGTCGGTGAGGCAGAAGAGGACCTTTCTCTTCTCAGGCCTTGCCAGGAGGCGCTTCCCGGCGAAGAGGAGCGACTCTCCCAAAGGGGTCAGCACCTGCGAGTTCATCCTGCCGATCCGTCCTGCCACCTTGCGCCAGGGCTCGTCAAACTCCTTGTAGATGGCGTGGTAGAGCGGGGCGAAGCGGGCGTAACGCTTCATCAGCTCGTCCTCGCTGAGGCCGGTCTCCTGGACGGCCTCGGGCTTGAGATCCATCTCCACCGTGCTGAAGCCGATCACCTCGGTGGGGAAGCCCAGCACGTCCAGGGCCTCCGTGAAGACAAGCGCCAGCTGCCGGCAGAGACCGATGGCGCGGCCGTTCATGGAGCTGGAGATGTCCAGGAGCAGCGTGCAGGCGGTGTCCTTACCCGCGCTCACCACCCGCTTCCGGAAGATGCGCCCGGAGGAGGAGGTGATCAGGCGATGGAGGGCGCGAGGGTCGAGATTGCCCCTCGTCTTGTCTCCAAGCCAGAGCGACTGCCTCTCAGCCATGAGGGTCTGGAGCAGACGGCGCCTGAGCCCGGCCACGTGGGGGCGGAGCGCTTCCACCTCGCTCCTGGAATCGAAGCCCGGGTCAGGCTCAGGGACTTCCACCTGATCGTGTTTCGTGGTGTAAGGGCGGTAGACCCCGGCATCTCCTGAGCAGAGGGCACTCACCTCGGCCTCGATCAGCGAGCTAAGCTGCCCCATCGGGCCTGAGGGCACGGGCATGGAATCCGCTTGCGCAACTGCCCCATTCCCGCCGCGGCCCGTAGAGCTCTGAGTCGAAGGACTGCCCTGGAGGGGATCCTGAGTGCCCTGCCCATCGCAGGGACCGCCCTGGCTTCCCTGCCTCGAGGCCTCGGGCTGGTTGGCCTGCTGCTGCTCGGATGGGAGGGCCTTCTTCACCCTCTCCCATATCCTCAGGGCCACCTTGGCCACCCGCCCTGTGCTCCGGCAGGCATGGAGCGCGGCGATCTCACCCCTGCACTGGTCGGCAAGGGCGTAAGCCTCGGGGGAGACCCAGTCCTGATCCGCCTTCCCCGCGCCCCGGGTATAGAGCGCCGTCACGAACTCCTCGAAGGGATCGGCCTTGCGGGCAGCCCCTTTCTGTATCTTCTCGACAACGAACTGGAAGCCGTCGCGGAGGTTGAGGTGGGAGCCGGGGTAGCGTGAGCCGAGCAGCCCTTCCACCCTCGCATCTTCAAGGACATTCAGGATGGAGAATGCCTGGCGGCCGTGCCGCGCCATAAAGGCCTTGCCGACCTTCGAGCGCGTCCAGATCGCGTGTGCGCATTCGTGATCAGCCCAGCCCCGGATGGCACCCAGTATCTGGTCCGGGACGTTGTCCGGAAGGGAGGGGAGGAAGATGGTCCTCCCGTTCGTCCGGCATCCGTTCCCCTGGAAGATGAGCCTCAGTCCATAACGGTCGGTGATGATCCGGCTCGCCTTCTCCAACGCGGTCTCCAGGTTACTGGACCTCATGGCCGGTTCCCTCCCCCTTCTGGAGCAGGTCTCCGAGGTGCCTCTGGCAGACCTCGAAGACAACATGGCGATCCGAGTCCTGGAGCCTGTTGAGGATGGCGAGGTCCAGGGCTGCCGATAGGTCTTGGAGTTGCATCTGCTTCCGGGCGAGCTCTATCAGCCTTCTCGTTGAGAAGGTGCAGAAGATCTCGTCATTGGCCCGGGCCTGCCGTACGTCCGCGGCCACCTTGACAAGCCTCTGGGCAAGCGCCTTCCTGCAGCCGGGGGCCCTGGACATGATGACCTGCGCCTCCAGGTCTGCCGGCATGTAGCTCATCCGAAAGACGCTGGCAAACCGGTCGAGAAAGGCGGCGTTCAGGACCTTCGTGCCGGCATAGAGGCCGGACTCGTCACCGTTTCCCAGGGAGTTGGCGGTGGTGACCAGCCTGAAACGCTTATGCGGCTCTATGACCTCCGCCCCGTTCTGGAGGAGGACGAGCTTTCCCTGGTCTTCCATGAGCTGGTGGATGGCGAAGGCCACTGAGGGCTCTATCCCGTCGATCTCGTCCACGAGGCAGATCGCCCCCATCTTCATGGCTCGGGGAAGGAAGCCATAGTTGAAGACGGTCTCCCCGTCCCTGACGGTCCATTCGCCCAAGAGGTCGGATTCGGTGAGCCCGCCCGACGCCGCCACCCTCACGACCGGCCAGTTGAGCCTTGCCGCAAGCTGCTCGATGAGGGTGGATTTTCCGCACCCGGTGGGGCCGACCAGGAGGAGCCTTTCGTTCTCCCTCAGCGAGACGAGGATCTGCCGGCAGAGCTCGTCTTGGAACACGTAGTCCGGGTCCACGGCCGGCACAAGCTCCCCGGGCAGTATGTCGGTCAGGAACTCGACCCCGAAGAACTCGGCCCGTCTCTTCAGGCCGCCCTCTGTGGCCACGATCCGGCTCTCCTGGATGTAAGAGGCCAGGTCCTCGCTGATGAGCGGCGCGCCGGGGCAGCGCTCGGCGTACTTCTCGGGCTCCATCTCGTGGACTTCCCTGAGGTGAGAGAAGACCTGATGTGCTTTCTGTCCGCACAGTCCGCAGTAGACTTCCATGAGTCCATCCTCTCCGTACTGAAGGTGGGCCCGGTCGCCTCGGGCCGCTGGATGCGCTTTGACGCTGAGGCCTGGGAATCGCTTCGGGTTGTATCCCGGCCGTGTCAGCGTAGAATGCCTTGCTCCGACTCCTCTTGCCTGGCGGCTGTCTGATGGCACAGGCGGCGTGTTGCCGCACAGTAGCAGCTGTGGCCGACCTCTTCGCTGAGGCCAGGTTCCCCTGGGCGTTCTGCGGCAGGTGGGCTCTGGACCTGTTCCTCGAGCGCTTGACCCGAGAGCACGAAGACGTGGATGTGGCGGTCCTGCGCAAGGACCAGCTTCAGATCCAGTCGTACCTCCAGTCGCGCGGCTGGGGTCTTGGGAAGGTTGAGGGCGGCAGGAGGATCCCTTGGGGTGCAGGGGAGCTCGTCCAACTGCCTGTGCACGAGATCCACTCCAGCAATCCCGATCACTCCCCGGGGGACATCGAAATCCTCTTCAATGAATCTGCGGCTGGCGACTTCGTCTTCCGACGTGACGCGCGGATCCGTTGTCGCCTCTCGAAGGCCATTGTGAGAGCGCGGGCCGGCTTTCCGGTTCTCGCACCAGAGGTAGTCCTGCTCTATAAGGCTGGAGATCCCCCCGACCGGATGGGCAAGAACGAGACGGACTTCATGGCTGTTGTAGAGCATCTTAGACCAGAGCAGAGAGACTGGCTCCGCGTGGCCGTCAGGATGCTCTATCCTCACCATGCTTGGCTACCTACCCTATAGGCCCCCGTGAGCGGCCCCTGGCGAAGCTCGCAGACATCCCCAGGAGCTTCCCCGCTCTGTTCGTGTCCCATGGCCTTCCCCACAACGCCAAGGGAAAGGGGGCTCGGTTATCCCGAGCCCCCTAACAGCAACCCAGCTCCCCGTCTGCCTCTACTCAGGCTCCATGGGGGCGATTCTCAGCGCCTTCTGCTCCAGAGCCGTCGGGTTCATCTCCAGGAGCGAGTTCACCTGCTCCCAGAGCTCCTTCATCTGACTGGTCGAAGTCGCCAGCCAGACGGTGTCGAGCAGGTTGTCCTTCTCCCGCTCCAGGGCCAGCACCCGCTTCCCAAGGTCGCTCTGGGAGAGGATGTCGCCCTCAAGCGCCTTCGCGCGTGCCTTGATGGCGTCCTCGGCCTCGTAGCCGAAGCGATCACAGTACCCGCCGCGCTCAAGCTCTCTCTCAACAGTGCTGCCGTTGAGCACGGCCCGCTGCTCGGCCTGGAGCCGGAGCTCACGCCTCTGCACCTGCTCCTTCTCCTTCTCAAGCGCCTCGAGCTCGCGTTGCTGGGCGCCTATCCCAAGGCTGTCGTAGGCCTTCTCGTACGCCTCCTTCGACGCCCGCTCAAGAAGCGTCGGGTCTTCCTTCGCCACCAGCGTCTCGATGCGCTGTTCGATGCGCTTGGCGATCCGTTCCTTCCAGTGTTCCTTCTCCGCCACTGTGATCCCCATCTTCCGGACCCTCCACGCAAAGAGAAAAGCCCCGCATCGGCAACGTAGCGGGGCTCGTAAGGGGAACGCTTTCTGCACTGCATTCTGCCTACGGCGTTACTATCAGGGGCATCACCTCCTCTCTTTGAGGGTGGCTCACTTGGACTTCTGGGGACCCGAGCTGGCCTCGAGGGAGTCTAAGATGCGGTGCACGAACTCCCAGAGGCCCCCAAGGGATTCCCGCTCGTGGTCGGTCAGGGGCGTCCCGTCCACTACCTGTCCGAGAAGGGCCGCTTGACGCTCCAGAAGCTCCCGGTCCACTCTGAGGCCGGCTGCAGTCAAGCCCTCGGCGATTGCCCCCGCGCTGCCCTCGCCACTGACTTCCACAAGCTGGCGTTCGCCCGGCACATGGTCGTGCCATGTGCAGCGCGTGCAGTAGTAGTCCACCGAGCCGTCCTGGTCAGGATGGCTCTCGACCTCTGCCCCACAGTGGGGACACCTGACCGTGTCGTTCTCTTCTGGCTGCGCCTGCGGGAGCGGCGGGCTGGGCTCGGATGCCTCCTTCGGGTCGCCAAACCCCATATCGCAGTCGAAGAGCATGGCGCAGAACGGGCAGAAAAGCTGGCGGGACAGGTTCTGGTACTCAGCACCCCGCCTCAAGAGGGCGATGTGGAACATGCACCCGCAGTGCGGGCACTCGTGTCGCACCTCCTCGCGGTTCTGGCAGCAGCGCGCATGGTAGGTGTTCAGGACGATCTCCTTGTCGTAGGTCGGATGTTTGTCCTCAACGACCTGGATGACCCTCTCTCCGTCGGCGAATGGCTCGCCGCAGAGATCGCATGCCCCGCCGTCGTCTTGGGGTTCCTCTTCCACCTGGCCGGTCATGTGCCGTCCTCCTTTTCTTTTGCCATCCGCTCACTTGGCCCGGCCGTGGAAGCGCCGCGCTCAGCATTCAGCCTGGCAGCGTCCCGGCAGAGCCCCGTGAGAAAGCGGGACATGTTCCCTTGCTGCTTTGCCCTGGAGACCGGCTCGCTCTCCTGCCAGGGGATGGGCTTGCCGACCACCTCGACCTGCTCGGGCTCCAGCTCCAACACGACGCGGCCGTTCTCCTCGCTATACCACTCGATGTACGGGCAGGTCCCATAATCGTGGGGAGGCAGACCGGCTGTGATGTCGCCTGCGTCGCCGGTCTGGATCGGAGAGAAGCCCCTCATGTAGGAGCCTTCTCGGACCTCGCCCATCGAGCCGCTCTGGTGCGAGTCGGCGGGGCTGGCGTTCCTGAGGCGGAGCTTCGCCCCGCGGATGTCACGGTGGAAGTCGCCCTTGAGGTCGAGCTTCACCGTCTCCTCCATGCCGACAAACCGCAGCCATCCCGTCACACGACCGAGGGTCGTGTTGTCCAGCTCTCCTTCGATCAGGTTTTCATAGGGCCTCCAAGCCATCGTCAGTTCCTCCTTACCGGGGGGTGTACGCATCACAGTGCCGCTGCCACTGGCATCCGCGACACCACGAGTCCGGCCGTGCGTAGAAAGCGCGCTCGCTCTGGATTGCCTGCCAGGCCTCCTCGTAGCGCCTGATGAGCCGCGGCAGGTGGTCGGGGCCTATCTCCGGCGTGTAAACCACGATCTCCGGCTCCTGGGTCTTGACCAGCACCACAAAGCGCGCGGAAACATGGTCAGCGCCGGGATATCCGAGCGCCCTGACAGCCTCCCTGTAGAGGACAAGCTGCTCAGGCTCGGGCTCGGTGTTGCCCTTCGAGGTCTTGAAGTCAGTCACACCAAGGGCACCTTCCGAAGCGCTCTCCACGAGGTCAATCCTGCCATGAACTGGCGGCAGGCTGGTTGAGAGCTCCAGCGCAAAGGGCTCTTCCACGGCCAGCACGTCACCTGCATGATGCGGATGGGCGAGGAAGGCCCTGAGCAAGCTCCTGGCCAACGCGCTCAGCGATTGCCCACTCTCCCCCCGGCTGTAACGGACAGGGAGGTGTTGGGAGGCCCATGCCGTCTCGAATGTGACGTGCATCTCCTCCGGGCTCGCCACCTTCCCCTCCAGCCGCCCCTGGTGGTAGCAGGCAATCGCCTCATGGATGGCCGTGCCGAAGAGGAGCCCCGAGGGCATGAAGTCCGGCGGCAGCCGCTCGATACGGTGGAGGTAGTACCGTTTCGGGCACTGCAGGTACTCCTCGACCTGACTGTGCGAGATGTGCACCCTCTGGCCGGCTTGTGGTACCCTCATCTCTGGTCCTCGCGGTTCTTGAGGGCCTCGATGACGGACGACGCCTCCTTCAGGGACAGCTCAGAAGCCGAGCCCACGCCGAAGCGACCACGCATGAGCTCTTCCAGCTCCGTGGTGCCAATACGGCGGTCCCGAGCGATCGCCTCGATGGCCTTGATCTGCGCCTGGGTGGCCTTTCGACCGTTGCCGTTGCAGGAAGGGCGTGACGCATCCGAGGGCTTTGGCTTCCCCTCAATGGCGCTGATGGGGAGCTGAGACGGGCACTGCAACTGTTCATCCACGGCCACCTCAAGCAGCGCGTAGAGCTTCCGCAGCTTTTCGAGCAACTCCTGGGGAGTCGCGCCGCTATCTGCCTCAACCTCGACGCCGGCAGAGCAGGAGCGGCTGGAGAACTCCACACCTACCACCGGGACCTTCTTCGACAAGCTTGCTGACAGGGCGATCACTTTCCTTCCTCCTCATGGAACACAGGGGACAGTGTAAGTCAGAGCCGCCATCAAAAGGTGAAAGACCCTTCAGTACTATTATTACCCTTTGGGGGGTACGATTAAGCGCGGGCACTTTGGTTAGCAGGCCAAAGACGCACAGTCACGTTCTTGGCCTCTACCAGGGGGCAGGCTCTGAGGCAACGGAGGGGCCTCTTGGCAGTCCGCTGTGCTCATCCCCGACAGCAGGGGATGCCACTGCGCTCCACAAGGCCCCTCGCGTCTTACCACACCCCCGGTCAGACCTTCCGGTGCCCGCTGGGCTTGCCGGAGGCCCCGTCCTTCCTGTCCGATGATACTACTTGCGTTTGATCGCCTTCAGCAGGTCGATGGCGAATGAGGCTTGGGTGCAGTTCAGCTCCTTTGGGCCTCCCACGCCGAACCTCTGCGCCAGAAAGTCGGCCAGAGCCGAAGCGTCCATGCCGCGCTCGCCAGCCATCATCTGAATCGTCGCGCGCTGATTCTGGGTCACAGGCGGCGGGGGCGGAATGCCCTCATCCGCCAACTGGGCAGGCGCTATGGGCGTATTGTGCTCTTCGACGGCGGCCTTTGCTGGCGCCCTCTCGGTGTCCAGAGCGGCTGGCCCGGTTAGGGGGACAGTTGCAGCCGCCGGGGCTGCGGGCTGCTGAGAGGCAACGCTCGCTCCAGAGGACTGCTCTTTCGTCCCGTCGGCTGTTGCCGGACGCGAGACCTGGAGCTGCTGGTCCACGGCGCGTACCAACAGTTCGTAGAGGCCCTCGAACTTCTTCAGGACATCCTCGGGGCTTGCGCTGCTGTCGGCTTCTACCTCAATGCCGGCAGAGCATGACCGACTCGAGAACTCCACATTGGCTATCGGGTACTTCTTGGAAACGTTTGCTGACAACTTGATCATTGACAACCTCCTTATATCTCCGAAGAGTTACAGGAACAACTCACTATCTGACGTGTAGAGGCAAAACGCAGGCATCCGCATAGGCAAAACTGATGCTTCTATTTCCGACGACAGACTAGGAGTAGCACTATCCCGAGGTAGTGCTACGTTCGGTTGGGGCCTTCCTGCTTTTCGGGAGCCCACCTGTGATGTGCCACTCAGAGCCATGGTCATGTTAGCCTTCCCACGCAGGTGCGGGTCCCTCAAGCTCTGGGGGGCCTTCTCTGGAGCCATTCTCGGCACTGAAGTCCCGCCGAGGAACTGCTAGAAGACGACGCAGTTCGTGGATTACGAGGCCGACCGGGCCGCGCCAGTCCACCAAGCCTTTCTCTTGCAGGTGGCCCGCCCTGTTCAGTACCCGCTGAAGGATGCTCAGGTTTCGCATCCTGACGAGACCTCGCGCGTAGGCCTGCAGGCCCACGTAGATCTCTTCGTAGTACAATTGGAGGCTCTCCGGGAAGGAGAGTGCCTCCATCGTCTGCCTGAACTCGTCGCAGGCAGCGTCGTCCCAGTCCCGGATCACCAGGCGGGCCGACAGGTGCTGTGATGGGCGTGAGTAGCTGATCCAGAGACGATCATTCAGCTCATCCAACCACGTCTGGACGTCCGCCGCAGCCACACCCAGGTGTTTGGCCGCCACGACGACCGATATGTGCATTCGTCCATCAGTCTCACGACATCGGGTGACGAGGTAGCACAGCAATAGCTTCGCTCCGTCTGAAACCGCGCGGTCACTGAACAGCTTCAGTGGCACTTCCGGTGGGCCGTAAGCGCACCGGGTCTCACGCGGGTACGTCCTTTCCAACTCGTTGTTACTCATAGAATACCTCTTCCAATAGTAGACACAGTCCTAGACATAACGTCCCTTGCCCGACTACGGGTCGGAGCAAGTTCCAACCTGAGCCCATGTGAGCCACAATGCTCACGTACGGCTCCTAAGACCATTTCGAGTAAGCTGTGGGTCATTTCTGCCATCGCTCCATGAACCTTCCTTCGACGCGGATGCGCACGTCGGGGATGACTCGGCCCATCTCTTCAACCAGTATCTGGTCCACGCGTTTCGCCGCCGCGTCCCTATCGCCTTGATCAGTCTCCACGACGACCTCATCATGGATGAACAGCACCGGCCGGAGTCCTTCCCTCAGAAGCCGGTAGAGCGCCAGCTTGGCCCCATCTGCCGCAAGCCCTTGGAACTGCGCGTTATGTGCCTGTCGGTAGTCAACATCAGACCAGACGCGGCCCGTGAGTGTGACCGCCCTGCTCCGGAAGAACGCACGGGCAACCGCCTTCCCCGTGGGTTGGTCTTTGAGGAACCGCTCTATGGCCGGATCTCGGCCTCTTACCGAAAGGGAGAGTTGGTACGCGCTGATCAGCCCCAGCCAGATGCTCTTCATCCACCGGTCGCTGTACGGCTCCCCATCGAGCTTGGCTCCGGTCCGCAGGGCTCTTTCGGCAGCATCAAGTATCCACTCACGGGCATCCGTCGAGAACCTGTCCGCTTCGGTGGCCACGATCAGGGCGTCGATGATCTGCTGCTCACTGATCCCCAGCTTGTCGGACACAAACCGGCCCAGGTAGTCGTCCAGAAACTCCCCGATCTCCGGGTAGACTTCGCGGATCAGCATCCTTCGCCACTCTTTCGCCTCGTCCACTCTCATGTCGACTCCATAGTCAGCCTTGGCATGATGGGCAAGGGCCTCCGCCCCCATCCCGCCGGGCACCCCGAAGTTGTAAGCCTTGGCGGCCTGGCGTTCCTGCCTTGTCACGTCTTCTGGCGGCTTCTGGAGTATCCGCGACGCGGTGCAGGCGTGCGGATCTTCACCTGCATCAAGCGTGTCGCCGAGGCGCGAATACCCGTAGCGGTGGCGGCAGATCGACGCCAGGGCGGTGAGCTCGACCACGGAGTAGTCCACGGCGTAGAAGAGATGGCCCGGCCTCGGCACAAAGCAGCCCCGCAGCTCACCGGCCCTCGGGAGGTTCTGGATCTGGGGAGCCCTGCAGGTTGCGCGTCCGGTCTTCACGAGCGTGAGATACTGGGGGTAGATGCAGCCATCGGCTGCAACATGCGCCAGAAGGTCCTCTGCCTTCACCAGCTCTGCCGCCACAGCCTGGATGTCAAAGTACTTCTCAAAGACGTCCTCACCCCCGAAGGCCTGCATTCCTACGTAGTCATCCCGGGAGGTCGAGACCAGCCCTTTTGGCGTAACGGGTGGCCGCTCCTGGTGCTTGGCACACAGCTCCTTGAAGAGCCCCCGCAGAAGCTTGAGGGACCTGGCCGGCAGGCCTTTCTCCGTCGACTGAATAAGCCCCTTGGGATTGTGGCTGAAGATCCGGGCTCGGTGGGACTTCTCGAACTCGATCACGACGGGATGCTCCTCGAAGTCCCAGACAGCCTTGGCCAGGTCCTCTTCCGTCCTTTCGATGATCTCCCTAAGCTTCCCGGCGTCCATTAAGACGCCCATCCGGCTCATGGCTCCCAAGGCAAGCGCCCCGCGGACCTGGATCTGCTCCGTAAGCGGCGCCCACATGTTGGCCCTGGCGCTATCGGCTTCGGTGCCGCCGGCCTTGGTGTAGGAGTTGTGCAACTCCCAGGCGGACTTCCAGACGGGCTCGAAGGCGAGGAGTGTGGCCCGCGAATCCTTGACCGCATACTCGTAGAACTCCGGCGCGATGCCCCTGTAGTCCTGTCTGAGGAGCACGTCGTAGTGCTGCCTGGGTGAGTCCTCCTTCTCGAGCTCCACGCACAGCACTTCACTGGAGACTTCGGCTAGCGAACGCTGTCGGTAGTTGCCACGTCCCTCTGCGAGCCTTACCAGTTGATCGAGGAGCATGAGATCGTGGCACTGGCCTCGGTCGCCCATGCACCAGAGGGTTTCTATGGCCTCGTCCTCACCTCGATCCGCCACCGCCTTCTCAATGACTGCGATGTCGAACGCCACGTGGAAGAAGACGAGATGGCGATCCTGATGTTTGCGCAGGAACGCGGCGATGTCTTTGGGGTGGATGACGTAGTTATGGGAGGGGTCCTTGCCTGATGCAGTGGCGAGGACGAGCTCCGGAATCTCCCCCTGTTCGAGCCGCGTGCCGATGAAGACCGTCTCCGTGTCCAGGCTCACGAAGTGGTCCGGCACGGTTTCGCCATCCCAAGCCCGGTAGGAGCAGGGCTGGCCGTTGAATGAGAACTCCCGATGGCCCTTCTCATCCCAGAGGTCGATGCCGTCTCGGGGAGGGGCTGCCGAGTACTTGAGCGCGTTGACAAGGTCCGCCGTTTTCATAGGTTCACTCCAGTCGCATAAAGGGGCAAGACAGGTAAGGTCCTTCGCCCGTTGAGCTGCTGCAGGGCAGAACGGGGGCGATGCTAGGGCAGGTTGAGGGCAGGAACGTCCCCACATCTGCCCTACGTAAACAATGATCCAGCAAGTAGATACGGGTACTCAGGGCAAAAAGGGCAAGTGTACGCAACATGCTGTAGCAGCCCCCTCGCTCGTCCCTATTACTCAGCCTCTCCATCTTCAAGACCTGCCATAACTTGGAACTTGCTGCCCCTTTTGCCCTGGAGGAGCTGAAGGCGTCCACGGAGCCCCTCTGTGGGCTTTGGAGCAGTATCCGAACCTGCCCCAAACCTGCCCCAGACCTGCCCTCGAACTTGCCCCCTGGTGTTATCTGCTTCATCTGCCACCCTCCGACAAGCTCAGGCCGGTGAAGTAGAGCTCCCCGTTCACCTTCTTCTCGCCGAATCGCCTGTCCCCCCGCACCCGCTCGTAGAACTTCCTCGCGCTTGAGAACGTGAAGAGCTCGTGGGTCTTGCAGTACTGCTCATAAGCATCCCGGAGGTCAGTTCTCTTCACGCACTCCGTCAACCCCACGGTGCACGACTCGGCGATGAAGGCCATCACGGGGTCGTTCTTCTCCCGGTAGGCGGCCAGTTCCTCTTCGCTGCCTTCAAGCCTCCACCCACGTTCCTGCAAGCGCCTGAGGCCTGCCACCGCCTTGACCAGCATCGCCTCGCGGATGGCCGTGTCATGGGCAAACCGCTCACGCAGTCCGGGGTCCTTATCGGCGTCGGGGACCTGGTGCCGGAATGGGATGATGCAGAGCCGCTCATACCATGCATTGCTCTTGTCCGCACAGGAGGGGAGCTCATTGGCGGCGAACACCATCCGGCAGAGGTTCCGGGCCTTGTAGGCATTCACGTGCTTCGGCTCGATGGTGATGAACTCGCAGCCGCCTGTGAGGATCTTCAGCAAGGCCGGGTCCCCAATGCGTCCGGGCGGCAGATCATCGAAAAAGTTAACCAGCTTGTTCTCGAGCTGGGCTCCCATGAAGCGGTCTCCGAGCGAAAGGGGTGAGACTGAGGCGTAGTGCCTCTCCCCAATGAGGCCGCAGAAGAGATTCATGAGGGTGCTCTTCCCGGTGTCCACGTCGCCGTGCCATACGAGTAGCTTCTTGATCACGTTAATCGGCAGGAGGAGGTACCCGGCGAGCTCACAGACCAACTCCGCATAGTCCCCGCATGTGACCTTCAGGAACTTATCCAGGAGCTCACACGTCGCGTCCGGGTTCCAGGTCACAGGATGCTGGATGGTAGAAAGGTAAGCGGGGTCGTGCGGTTCAAGTTTGCCCGAGAACGGATTCAGCATCCCATTCAAGACGTTGACCAGTTCCTTCTCGTGGTTCAGCCGGTCATTCGTAACGGCAACGTCACGCTTGAGGGCCGCTACTGCCTCATCAATCCGGTGAGAGCGCGTCTCTTCCTCGAGCAGCTCCTGGGCCATGTTGCTGACGAAGGCTGCGGGGCGATACACGCCGTCGCAGTAGACATACAAGCGACCAGAGCCTTCCTCAGGGTCCACGGCGTGTATATAGTGGTCTCGACGCTCGAGTTCCCAGGTCAGGCGCAGTGGCACGAACTCGTATCCGTCGAAGTAGGTGCCGACAAGGGGCTTTGCCTCCCGGAGGAGCTTCACGAGCTCTTCCTTGCCGTGCGCGACCAGGTAGTCGTCGACCCCAACCTTCTCATCGCCATCCTGAGGGAGGCGGACGATAAGCGCCGTTGTCCCTCGCGAATCGAGCTCCTCTGCGAGGGCCTCCTCCGCTTGCTGAACGTCCCCATTGGCCGCGGCATCGGAATCGAAGCATATGAACACCGTCCGGCCGGTCCACCTGATGGCGTCGAACTCGTCCAGCACCTTGGTCTGCCCCGTAGAGTCTTCCGATGTCCGCCAGCACCAGACGCCCGACACGCCGACCGCCTTGAAGCCCTCCTGGCAGAGCTTGAGGGCCTTCTTCTCTCCTTCAGTTATTACGATCGGAATCGTGGCGTTTGCTATGTCGCCAGGCAGTATGAACCCCGGTGGGAGGTAGAGCCGGTTCCCGGAGCCCTGCGCCGCCAGGTATTTCCGCGCGTTCCCATCTGATCCGACCAGGGGCCGAAGGGGCTTGAGCCTGTAGTACGGGGGCGTTCCGGGGTATTCGAAGGCCAGGCAGGCGGTCTCCGGCGGGTAGCCCAGGTAGTCCTCGGCCGCCTCGGCGGATACCGTGGCCAGCCGCGCCTTGTCGATAGTTCCGTCGCTCAGGCCGGACTTGCGCAGGTCGGCGAGGTGCTCGGCATGTAGCCGACCCTCGACGGGGCCCTTGGCGCGCGCGGCTGACAACTCATGCTCGAACAGGCTCATGCTCATCCTCACAATAGTCGTTGCCCCGCTGCCCACCGCCGGCACCTCGCCGCCAGACGAAATCCTGCTGCACAGCTCCCCGTGGGTGCACACCGGATCTCTGCCGCGTCTGCTCTGGGCTCACTTGGTGAGCCGCAGAGCGCGGACGAGTTCCAATAACACCTTGCGCCGATGATCTTCCTGCCGACTTCCTCACGGCGATCCCCTCCTCGCCTTCCTGGCCTCGCGCTCTTCCACAAAACGCTTGACCAACGCGATCTCCTCCTCGGACCACAGCCGCTTGTTGGCCGCTCTGGTCTTGGGCTCCGGCACGCGTCCTGTCTCCAACAGATAGTCGATTTGGTACCGCCTCAACCCCGTCTTCTTTGCCACCTGTCCTGTTGCGTACACTTTGTTGCTCACTGCATTGCTCCTTGTGACCAATGATGGACTTCCTCTATAGACTATGGGTTTTTCGCAGCTAGAATGTTGCATCGGCGTCCTACCTGGTTCTTCCCGCGTCCTTTAGAGCCGCCCCCTCCGTCCCCATGCCAGCGCCGCCCACACAAGAGCTAAGGTGCGCCCTGGACTTTGCCGATCTATACCCAAGCAGAGCCGTCGTTCCACCCACACCGCCAATCGCGTACAGTCTCAAAGCGCGTTGCGATTCTACGTAGTGCATGCCCAGGGCGTTCTTGTCCATCAAGTCTCCCCGCATCGCTAACGGTGCGGCTGTCCTGGTCTATGGGCTTTTCGCAGCTCGGATGGTGCGCGCAGGGCGTACGTGCCCGTAGATCGTGGTGTTTGGGCTGGGGTGGCGGTCCCTATGGGTGGCCTGGGTGCGGAGGAAGGGGGTGCTCGAAGGGGTGGTGCTGGTGGGGAGGAGCGGTCATGGCCTCCGGAGGTTCTGGTCACGCTTTGCTGGTGTCCCAATTCCTTATGCATCGCTGTAGCATGGATGGCGCTTCTGTCGTAAATTCACTTGACATTTGGTTTCTGCTTGTTATGATGGGTTGATGTGTATGGATATTGTTACCCCTATGACGGAGGATCTAGACAATGCGTGAAGGGATGACGGTCGTTTGCAGGTACGGCGGGCGGGAGTATGGGATCAGTGTGCAGTTGGTACGCATGACTACGGCGGCGGGCGTGGAGCTTGTTCACGTGCGGGCTCCGGATGCCTTGAGGCGGGAAGGCCCGCTCTTCGAGCTGGGGCGGCGCCGGCTTGAGGATCTGATCGAGGAGGCTGTGAAGGCTGGTAGGATCTCCCGTGCGCGGGGCGGTCAGTGTCACGCCCTGAGCCGACCAAGGGCGGGGTTGCCAACGAGGGGCATGCGCGTGGAGCGGAAGGTCTGTTCGCCCCGCGTGCATAAGGACAACGTTACGCTGGCAGCTGAAGAAGCGGATGGCATGGCGCGGCACCTGGCGCGTCAGTTTGCCGACGCTGGGCGCCTCCATCACGAGGGCAAGCTGACAGGCGTTCCGGCGATGGACACGGCCCGGTTCCTGCGGATCTGCCTGGAGGCTGACGTGGTCCGGCTTCTCCGGGAAGCGGACTACCAGTCGCTGGCGACGGTCGAAGAACTTCGCCGTTTGCATGCGGCCCGGCGGACACTGAACGACGCCGATTCGTCGCCCAAGGAGAAGGAGACAGCGCAGGCGGTCCTCGAAGGGTTTGAGGGGAAGCTGGACACCCGATACGCGGCATACCACAGGAAGCGCGCAGAGCTTCTGAATGCCAACCTGTCGGACGAGCAACTACGGAAGGAAGTTGATCGCCTCCGGAAGTCCCGGTCGGCGCCAGAGGGGAAGGGCTTGGTCCGCCTGCTGAAGAACGAGAATTCCGACCTGAGCCTGTACGCACCTTACGAGGCCGCCATGGAGCTGGTCTTCCGGGAGCTTGCCGCGGCGGGCTACCTGACGGATGGGCCCAGCAGGGCGTTGTTCCAATTCATGCACGGCGCGCACGAGTTCCTGTTGGGAGTCGTTCCGGCGCTTCACCCCATTGGCCCCGTCTTTCTGCGATCCAAGGAGTTCCTGGCGGCGGTCGTGGATTACGGTAGCGAGGACCTGGACGGCCACGGCGGGAAGGCTCTGGGGACCGTTGCTGGCCTGTATGGGGCGGCGCTCGCCTGTGCGTCGGCCTATGCCGGGGCCGTGGTCGAGCTACGTGGCGCGGATGCGGGCCGGGGAGCAGAAGGAGCCGGCTGTGATGGGCCCCGCGGCGCTGTTAGGGGCGGTTTTGACTGGTCAAGAAGCACTCTGGACCATAGCGGCAGGCGTCAATACCAGCCGCTGTGCCCGGAGCTCCAGCTGCTGGAGGCCGACCGGGATCGCCGTCTGCTGACTCCGGACTACAAGCCCCTCGTGGGCAGAGAACTCCTGCAGGAGATGTTCGGGGAAGAGGGCGCGCGGAAGGTCGAGGTCTACCTGCGAAGGAGGGGGCTATGCGGCTACGGCCCCACAGCAGTCAGCGAACTGGCGGCCGAGTACGGCCGGGGCCGGACAAGCATCTGGCGCTGGTGTCGGGAGGGGGAGGCATTGCTGGCCGGCAAGGCGCGCGAAATGGGGCTCGACCCCAGCGTGATAGGGTGCGGGACACCAGACGCCATGAGCCCTGGTACCGCCATGGCACAGGTGCGGAGGAGGGCACATAGGTAGCAGGCCAAGTGCCATCCGGTGAGAAGGCAAGAATGATGACGCGCGCACGTGGAGGATGGGTTCAGCAGCTGGCAGTGCGACATGGATGGAGATCCGGACAACAGGCGCACGGTCCGCCACATGGCTTCCGACCTGCTCGAGTCCAGTGCCCGACACCGCGTGAGGGGCGTCAACCGGGCTTGTGAGCCTTTGCACACAGACACCGCAAGCCCCGAGCTTTATAGAACTTCACCTTCTTCTCCAAGCCCGCTCCGCTGGGCTCGTAAGGGGCTACTTAGTTCGCCAACACGATCCGTCTGTTCCATGGGCTCAGCGGGTCTCGCACTCTTGCGCCCAGCGTGGATCATACCGATCGCTGACGGTTGCTCAGCGCCCCCTAGAGCGCGCTCAGAGGGCACGGAACGCCTTCGTCACCTGCCGGCTCGTGCTCCGTCCTTGCCGTTGTTGCCACTGTGGCCCTCGGGGAAATGGCTCTTGACAAAGAGGCCGGGTCCGTGTACAATCGAGCCTGAGGATATAAAGGAAACAGTTCTCCTTAGAGCTACTGAGGTCCGACCTGGCAGAGCCGGGGGATGGACGTGCGGAGGGGAGAGATGAGCTCGGATACTGTTGATCCTAAGGGAACGCGGGCGGCGGGAAGGTTGACCAAGGCCCTGCGCCGCATTCAACGCTCGCAGAAGCTCGTCGCCGAGATGCTGGGCGTGACGCCCCAGTATCTGTCCGCCGTCAAACGGGGCAAGCGCGATCTCTCCGACCAACTGGCCATGAGGTTCCAGGAGACTTTTGGCATCGCCGCGGACTGGCTCCTGACCGGCAAGGAAGGCATGATCGCGGACGTGGCGAAGGCTGCCCGGCATATCGACCTAGGCCCGCCGGATATAGCCCACCGCGGCTCCCACGGCAGACCGGGGGCTTTTGAGTTGGTGGACATGCTCCTGCGGCCCGGCAGAACGTCCAGGCGCACCTTGCTGACCGCTGTTCCCGTTCTGCAGTCCCCGCCCGACGCTAGGCCGGAGGCATCCCCACACTTCACGGGGACTTATACGAATGTTCCCAATTCCTACGTGGGCGAGTTTTACTGCCTGGTGGCCGGTGGACGATACGAGCCAACGTTTCACCCAGGCGAGTTGCTGTTGGTCCAGAACTCACAGGATCCTCCGCTGGAGCCGGAGGACGTAGACGGTCGAGTATGCGTGGCCAGGACCGACGAAGACGCCCCGTGGGAGCTGCTGGGCCTGCGGGCAGTGGCACAGGGCGGGGAGGTCCAGGTCGAAGCCGTGCCCGTTACGCGCCCGGGAGCTGAGAAGATCACGGTGCCCTGGGGGCAACTGAGAATAGCTGGAGTGGTCGTGATGGCGTTTCGGACTGTGTTTCAGATGCCCTGATG
>Ga0315291_10000649_pt1 | contig 46268 bp, 49 predicted proteins | sample YL17G12_20_MG_FD_203070 | JGI IMG/M metagenome (GOLD analysis project Ga0315291, IMG submission 203070) | Sediment microbial communities from Yellowstone Lake, YNP, Wyoming, USA - YL17G12_20 | ecosystem: Environmental > Aquatic > Freshwater > Lake > Sediment | place: USA: Wyoming | collected...
GCCCTAATGGAGGTCCGCGATCTTTTGAACGCACAGATATTGGCCCCCTGCCTGCATCAGGACCCGTGTCCGATGCGCGCGCAAAACAGGCGGGACTGGTGCCACTTCTATCTCGAGTGGAAATGCCCCGAAATTATAAGAAAGGTTGACCGTCTCCTTGAAATAAGACACGACTACTTGAAGATGGCCTATCTGATTTTGAAAAAATCTACCCCCCCCTCCTCCCCCTTACAAAAGGGGAGTAAGATCGATCTATGGCGTGTCGTAAGCTCGCCGCTTCGTTCAAAAGGAAAATGTGAATTTGTGCTCTGTGGAGATGGGCGTCTCAAGCGCATCTGCCGCCTTGACAGGGACCGCTCCGATAAAAATAGGGTGTTCGACTACGTTAAACGCGGGGACCTGATTCAAATTTCCGGGAATGCTGACCGAATCTCAAGAAATGATTCTCTGACGATAGCCTTTCCATTCAACAGCCCCTAAGCTCATCCACCAGATCTTTAAAATCTTTAGGCAGTGGAGATTCGAATTTCATCTTTTTACCTGTAACTGGATGTTTGAAGCCCAGTTTTGCGGCGTGCAGGGCCTGCCTCCAAAAAGGATAGTGGCCTCCGTATATCTTATCTCCAATAATCGGGTGCCCGATTCCGGCAAGATGGACCCTGATCTGATGCGTCCTGCCCGTATGAACCGAAATCTCCAGCAGTGTCGCATTTGAATATCTTTCCCTCACGCGATACTCGGTAACGGCCCGCCTTCCCGCTTCCCCATCCGCCGCGCGCACCTTTTTACCCCCTCCAAAATTCCCCTTTTCAAGCGGCGCGTCTATCCTGTCGGAGTCTTTTAGGACCGCCCCCTCAACAACCGCGATGTAGCGTCTGTCTATGTTGTGATAACGGAATTGTTCCTCGATTTTTTCGCCGGCCTTCGATTTTGCAAAGACCATAACGCCGCTTGTTTCAGCGTCCAGCCGATGCACGGGCTTGATATACGATCCTGTCTTGAACTTCCTTTTCAAGTATGCCTTCACCTGGCTCTCGAGATCTGATTTTGGCGAGCCGGCCTCAGTCACTGACAAAATTCCGGCCGGTTTATCGACGGCAATAATGTCGCGGTCCTCATAAATGATGTTCACATATCCGGACCCGCTCTCTTTCGGGATTTCTTCTAAAATTTCCACCCTGTCTTTGGCTTTCAGCTTCCAGCCCGCTATATAGACCCTTTTGCCGCCTATTCTTACGCCCCCCGAATCCAACAGGCGCTTTATCCGTTTTCTGGAAGAGCCCTCGAGCTTTAGGCAGAGCCATGCGTCGATCCTTTTGCCCGCATCCACCTCTGACACTGTGAAAACCTTTTTCATATTGAAACAACCCCTCCGCCGTGTTACTGTCTAAAAACACGGAGGTTTTTATGTCGCAAATACAAATCGGCGGTCTGACTGCAGATGTCCCGGAGGACTGGCAGGTCCAGGGGATGCTCACAATCACGTTGCCTTCACCCGACCCAAACGTCAAGCCGAACGTCATCTTGACCAAGGAATATCTTCCAAAAGACGTCGATCTCACCTCATACTTCGGGCGCATCAAAGAGTCGATCCAAAAGCGCGGCATCAAAGATCTTAAGATCTCCGATGAAAAAGACATCGCAATTTCCGGCGTGCGCGGAAAGATAATGCTCTGCAGCTGGGACGTCTCCGCAATGGCGGAGATGATGAAGCAGCGCCAACCCAACAGGCCGCCTCCGCCTATCAAGGCCGGCCAAATAGTAAAACAGGTTCAGGTGACGCTCCTAAAAGAAAGGCTTGCGATCAATATGACCGCAAGCTTCCCGGCGGAAAAATTCGACGATTACTACAAGCCGTTCCAGCTGTTTTTGAAAAGTTTGAAAATCGCGTAATTCTTGGGATTGCCACGGCCCCTCCGGGGCCTCGCAATGACCGCCAAATTAAATATCCAGGTTCCTCACGTTGAGCGCGTTTTGCTCGATGAACTCGCGTCTCGGTTCGACCTGGTCTCCCATCAGCACTGTGAAGATGTTGTCTGCCTCGACCGCGTCGTCCACGCGCACCTGAAGGAGCCTTCTTGTTTCGGGATTAAGGGTGGTGGCCCAGAGCTGCTCCGGGTTCATCTCGCCCAGACCTTTGTAGCGCTGGATGTCCTGGCCCTTTCGCCCCTCCGTCAACACGTATTCTTTCACCTTTTGCAGGTCTTCAGCTTTTGCAGACACCCCGTCATGCGATATTTCAAACGGCGGTTTTCCAATTTCAGCGAACGCTTCGTTTAAGGCCTTCAGTTCCCCCACCTCTGCAGAATTTAGAAATTCATTATCGATCACGGTTTCTTTCGGGAACCCGTTCCACGTCGAATGATAAACGACCTGGCTCCCGCCGCGTTCCGGATCGTCATGAATGTCCACCTTGAAGTCTATGAGCTCCGGATATGTTTTGCTCAAGTATTCAGCTATTGCGTCAAGCTCCGCATCTATTTTTGTTTTTGCTCCGGCCAGCATTTCGGGCGACAGCTTGCTTGCCGCAATGAGCCCGTCGACGATCCGCGGGTCCCGCCGCCTCTTCAAAAGATTTAAGACCTTGCTGTATTTGATCAGCTGTTTTGTGACCTTGACCAGCGCCTTTCCGGAAAGTTCTTTTTTCGCCCCCTTGGGGACGACCCTTATCCCTTCAACGCCCAGCTCAATCAGATAATCCTCAAGCGCAAGGTCGTCTTTCAAATATTTTTCCGTCTTCCCTTTTTTCACGCGGTAGAGCGGCGGTTGCCCGATGTAGAGATTGCCGTTTTCGACAAGCTGGCGCATTTGTCTATAGAAGAACGTGAGAAGAAGCGTTCTTATGTGCGATCCGTCGACGTCCGCATCGGCCAAAAGTATTATTCTGTTATAGCGGAGCTTTGAAATATCAAAATCCTGCTCGCCGATTCCCGTTCCCAGCGCCGTGATGAGCGTTCTTATCTCATCGGAGGTCAGCATCTTGTCAAAGCGCGCCTTCTCGACATTCAGAATTTTACCTTTCAGCGGCAAGATCGCCTGGAATCTTCTGTCGCGCCCCTGTTTCGCGCTTCCCCCCGCCGAATCTCCCTCAACAATATAGAGCTCGCTGCTCTTCGGGTCGCGCTCCTGACAGTCTGCCAGTTTCCCCGGAAGGCCGCCGCCCTCCATCGCGCTCTTCCTGCGAACCAGCGCCCGGGCCTGTCTTGCGGCTTCGCGGGCGCGCGCCGCATCCACGATCTTTCCGACAACCTTTCTTGCGGTCGTCCCTTCGCGCTCCAAAAATTCCGCAAGGCGGTCGTTCACCACCTGCTTTACTATTCCTTCAACCTCGCTGTTGCCCAGCTTTCCTTTTGTCTGACCTTCAAATTGCGGGTTCGGAAGCTTCACTGAAATCACGGCGGTTAAGCCTTCGCGCACATCCTCTCCCTCCGGTTGTGCGGTCAGTTTTTTTAAAAGCTCTTTTGTCTGCGCGTATTGGTTGATTGTGCGCGTTATTGCGGACTTGAATCCGGAAAGATGCGTTCCGCCGTCGCGCGTGTTTATGTTGTTTGCGAATGAAAAAATATTTTCCTGATACCCCTGGTTCCACTGCATCGCTACCTCGACAATGACCCTGTCGCGCGTTGCCTCAAAATAGATCGGCTGCTCGTGCAGCGGCTCTTTGCGCTTGTTCAAATACTCGACAAAGCTTTTTATGCCCCCTTCGTATTGAAAGTCGTGGCGCTTGTCCGGCTCTCTTTCATCTTCTATTGTGATCTTGAGGCCGCGATTCAAAAAAGAAAGCTCGCGGAGCCTCTGCGAAAGAGTATCGAACGAAAACTCGAGCGCCTCAAATATTTCCTTGTCGGGCCTGAATGTAACCTTTGTTCCCGTCTTGTCGCTCTTGCCGGAAGCCTTCACGGGATCGTCGGGCTTTCCCCTCTTGTAGCTTTGCGTGTAAAGTTTTCCGTCGCGCCTGATTTCAAGCTTCAGCCATTCGGAAAGCGCGTTTACGCAAGAAACTCCCACCCCGTGGAGACCGCCCGCAACCTTGTACGCGGAATCATCGAATTTCCCGCCGGCGTGCAGCTTCGTCATAACAACTTCGGCCGCGGAAACTTTTTCGGTTTCGTGCATGTCAACGGGTATGCCGCGGCCGTTGTCTATGACCGTGCAACTTCCATCCAGATGTATGATTGTGTTTACCTCTGTGCAGTAGCCAGCGAGCGCCTCGTCAACGCTATTGTCAACAACCTCATATACGAGCTGGTGCAATCCCGAAATGCCTGTCGAACCTATGTACATCGCGGGTCTGCGCCTCACGGCCTCCAGCCCTTCCAAAACTTTTATTTTGGATGCGTCGTATGTGTGGCCCCGCTTTACAAATGTTTCTGGTGTCTGTTCCTTTGCCATCTTATTATAACCTCATCGGCATCACGATGTGCGTAAAGCCCTTGTCCTTTTCGCTTTTTAAAATACACGGTGTCGTGTCGTCTCCCATCTGAAGCTGCGCCTGCTCGTCAGGAAGGACGTTCAAGACGTCGATAAAATACCTCGCATTAAAGCCGATTTCAAACTTTTCCCCTTTATAGTTTATTGGGAGCTCCTCGCGCGCCTCGCCAACGTCGGGGTTTGATGTGGATACCTCGAGATTTTTGGGCGAGAATGAAAAACGCACGCCCCTTGAGCGATCGACCGACAAAATTGAAACCCTTTTCAAAACCTGAAGTATTGTTTGCCTGTCCACGCCGATATTGCGCTTCGTTTGAGAAGGAAGGACCTGCTTATACGGAGGGAATTGTCCGTCAATCAGCCTTATAATAAGCGTCGTTCCCTTGTTTGATGCAATTACATGTTTCTCATCAATCGACACATCTATTAAACCTTCCGCATTATCAACCAGCCGCTTAAGTTCGTGTATTCCCTTCCTCGGAATGATGACACCCTTCGGCAATTTCCACTTCCCCTTCACCTCGCGGTCAACTATCGAAAGCCTGTGTCCGTCAGTTGCGACCATCCTCAAAAGTTCGTTGTCTCCCTCTTTTGCCTGCTCCAGATATATTCCGTTCAGATTGAATCTTGTCTCGTCCGACGACATCGCAAAGGCCGTTTTTTCTATCATCTCCCTTATCAATTCGCCTTCCAGTTTTATGGTAACCCCCTCGCCTTTTTTAGGCAGCGCCGGGAATTCTTCGGGTGACAGTCCCACTATCTTAAATTTTGCCCTCCCGCATAAAATCTCAACCCATTGATTCTCACCGACATTTAAATGAATCGGCTCGTCCGGCAGCTCCTTCACAATGTCGTATAATCCTCTCGCATGCACCGCGACCCTGCCCTCTTTCACGACTTCCGCCGGCATCATGCTTGTCACCCCCACCTCCAAATCGGTGGCCGTTATTATCAGGCCCCGCCCCTTCGCCTCCAAAAGGACGTTTGCGAGTATCGGCATGGTTGTCTTTCTTTCAACGATGCCCTGCACCAGCGAGAGGCCTTTTGAAAGTTCGTTCCTTGAAATTTTTATTTCCATGATATCCTCCCACATTATGAATGTTTATTTTCTTATAAATATAAATAAACCGTAGTATTAGAAAGCACTGGGGAAATGTTGATAACCGGCCCAAGTAAGTGAATGAAAAAGCGAAACGTCTGTGGGCTTCTAATTCCCGCCCTGTGCAAATTCCCCGCCGCATGAGGAGTAAACCACCGGGTCGTTAGATGTCAACAATCAATTCGTCAAATATACACAGGGAAAATGTATAAAAGACGGCATTAATGACGGATCGTTTTCTCAAGTATGGAGATCTCTTCCTGAAGCCTCAAATTCGTTGCCATGAGGGCCTCAATTTTTCGGCAGGCGTGCATAACGGTCGTGTGGTCTTTGCCGCCAAACTTTGCGCCGATTTCGGGGAAAGAAGATCGGGCAATCTTTTTGCACAGATACATAGCAACCTGTCTTGGATGAGCAAGCATCTTGGTCCGCCGCGGCGATTTCAAATCCGAAATACTGACCTTGTAGAAATCTGCAACGACCCGCTGTATTGACTCCACGGAAAAGACGGGTTCCCTTTCCTGGATTATGTTTCTCAAAACCTCTTTTGTTAAATCCAGGGTTATCGGGGCTTTTGTGAGTGATGCGAAGGCGCCGAGGCGGATAAGCGACCCCTCAAGCTCCCTGACATTTGATTTTATTGAGCTTGCGAGGAACATGGCGACGTCGTCCGGACAAAAGAGGCCCTCTGCATCGGCCTTTTTTTTGAGTATAGCAACACGCGTTTCGAGATCCGGCGGTTGAATGTCGGCGATAAGGCCCCATTCAAATCTGGAGCGAAGCCGCTCCTCGATCCCGGGGATCTCCTTGGGCAATTTGTCGCTGGTTATGACGAGTTGTCGCTGCGATTCATGCAGGGTGTTGAACGTGTAAAAGAATTCATCCTGCGTCCTCTCTTTTCCGGCAATAAACTGGATGTCGTCGATCAAAAGAATATCGAGACGCTCCCTGTATTTTCGCCGGAGCTCCGGCATTTTGTCATAGCGGATGCCGTTGATCACCTCATTTGTGAACGTTTCCGAGCTGGCATATAAGACAGAGATGTCAGGGCGCTGCGTTAATATGTGCCGCCCGATTGCATGCAAGAGGTGTGTCTTGCCGAGGCCCGCCCCGCCGTAGATGAAAAGCGGATTGTAATGGCCGCCCGGAAGATCGGCAACGGCCCGACACGCAGCGTGCGCGAACTGGTTTGAGGAGCCGACGACAAAGCGGTCAAAGTTGTATTTGGGGTTGAGCGTGGAGATCGTTCTCGTTTTTTGGGGCGCCTCAAAGGGCGCGGGAACGGCATCCTCCTGATCAGATGCAATTTCAAACGAGAGCTGAAGCGGCTCTCCGGTCAGATCAAACAACGCCTGCCGCACAAGATCTCCGTAATAATCGCTGATCCAGTCGGCCACGAATTTATTTGGAACCGTAAATGTAAAAACACCATTGGAAACAACCCCCTTGGCGGCCGGCCGAAACCACGTGTTATAGTTTAAGTCGCTGATTTTATTCTGTATTTTTTCCTTGAGCTGATCTATGAGGAAGTGCTGTTCCATAAAGTATACACATGACTATCCACAGATGTGGATAAGCAAGTATTGTAGTGAGGGCGATTCTCTAATCAGGCGGCCGCCAAGTTTGCAAGAAAAAAGTGAAGGGCAAAAAAATAAGGTGAAGGATTCCATGAACACCTGCCAAATAGAACTTGACAATGTGGAGAAAAGACACCTTATTCGATCGGACAAAATTTAGGGGTGATCAAATATGAAGAGAACATATCAGCCAAGCAAGATTCATCGAAAGAGAGCGCACGGGTTTCGCAAGAGGATGCGGACGACGGGCGGGCGCAAGGTTTTGTCAAACAGGCGCCGCAAAGGAAGAAAGCGCTTAACGCCGGTATAATCATGCCCCGGTTTTCAAGAAGCGTAAAAATCCGCACAAGGCGTGACTGGGGGAGGGCGCGCAAGGCAAAAATACGCGTGGCGGGAAAGTCGCTTTCAATTTCCGTTTTGGAAGGAGAGGGCCAAAGGCTCGGGATTGTGGTCGGCGCCCGGGTCGGAGGCGCGGTCGAGAGGAACCGTATAAAAAGAATTTTTCGCGAATACTTTCGGCTGAACCGGGATAAATTTCCGAATGGCGATTGTGTTATTGTAGCGAAACCGCAGGCTTCGAAACTTGGGAACGAAGAGCTCCGTGAAGAATTAGTAGCGGCCTTGCGAAAGGTAATGAAATGAAAAGAGTCGTTTTGAAATTGATCGCTTTATACAAAATTTTATTTTCGCCGATTGTCGGAGGACGGTGCAGGTTCTATCCCTCCTGCTCTGATTATGCATCATCGGCCCTTGAGAAACACAAATTATTGAGAGCGTTGGGGCTCTCAATTAAAAGACTTTTGCGATGTCATCCCTGGGATCCGGGCGGAGTTGATCTAGTGCCATAGCCTCTGTGGCAGAATTAAAGGAGCTGGAAATGAAATCGGAATATCGAGGAATCTTGGCGATAGCTTTGAGCGCGGCAGTTTTTATTTTGTGGTATACCGTAATTGCGCCGCCGAAACCCGTACCGGCACTGCCGCAGCAGCAAGTTGCCGAAGAAACGCAGGCGAAAGCGGCGGAGGTTGCAGATAAGGAAGTTACAAAAGAGGCTACAAAAACCGCAGGGGGCACAGGCGCTGCCGATCCGCAGGCGTCGTTCCCCATTAAGACAAATACGATTGAAACAGGCCTCGCGACCATAGAATTTTCAACTGACGGCGCCGCCCCCGTTTCATGGAAACTTAAAAACTATCAGACGCAAAGTGAAAAGGAGACCGTTCCGGTAAATCTCGTGTATCCGGAAAGCTTCGATCACCCCGCTATGGATCTGCGCTTTGTGGGCGCGAACTTTGCCTATCCCGAAAAGCCGCATTATCGCCTTGTTGAAGCAAAGGAAGACGAACTGATTTATAGATGGGAATCGCCGCAGGTTGAGATCATAAAGACGATAAAACTTTCAAAAGACAGCTATCTCGCGGACGTTTCGGTCGAGATCAAAAACGACTCCGATCAGGTCATTACAGAGAGACCGCTTCTCTCGTGGAGCGGGGCGTATCTGCCGCCGAAAAAAGAGGGGTTTTTCAGTTTTTTAAAGCAACCGCCGCCGACTAACAAAACCCCGGTTTACTATCTGAACGGAAAGACGAAGCGCGAAACAAATATCGGGAAAATTTCCGACGAAGAAAAAACAGGAACGCTATATTGGGCAGGGCTTGAAGACAGGTACTTTTTATCCGTCGTGATTCCAAGGGATGCGAGCTCGCAAATCTCGGCCGATATCGGCGCTCTTGATCTGAAAGACGACAAGGGCGGCAAGCTCCTTTACAGCGGTGCCGCGCTGGCGACGACATCGACACCCCCCGGCGAGAAAGTGACGCACAAATTTTCTGTATATGCGGGCCCGAAGGAAATAGGGCAGCTTAAAGCCGTCGGCGTGAGGCTTGAGGAGGCGATCGATTATGGCTGGTTCACGGTGATCGCCGTCCCGATTTTATATTGCCTGAAATTTTTACATGAGGTTGTGAGAAATTACGGCATCGCAATAATTCTGCTCACCATATTCATAAAACTTTTGCTTCATCCGATAAACGTGAAGTCGCTCAAGTCGATGAAGCAGATGCAGGCGCTGCAACCGAAAATCAAGGAGCTTCAGCAAAAGTTCAAGGGCGACAAGGACCGCCTCAACATGGAAACAATGCAGCTCTTCCGCGCGCACAAAGTGAATCCGATGGGAGGATGTCTCCCGATGCTCATTCAGTTCCCGATTTACATCGCGCTCTACAAAGTTCTTTGGAGCTCGATCGAGCTTTACCGCGCGCCGTTCTTCTGGTTTTACAGGGATTTATCGGCGCCTGATCCGTACATGATAACCCCGATACTGCTTGGTGTGGGAATGGTTCTGCAGCAGAAAATGACGCCCACGGCGTCGGCGGACCCCATGCAACAGAAGATGATGATGTTCATGCCGATCATGTTTTCGGTGTTCATGCTCTTTTTGCCCGTGGGCCTCGTCATTTATATTTTGGTGAACACGGTGATGAGCGTCACGCAGCAGTGGATGTACAACAACAATATAAAATTCCGCGATTTGATCAGGGGTAAATTGCCGGCAAAGGCGTAATATGCACATACCAGATGGTTTTTTAAGTATTCCCGTAAGCGCCGCAAGCGCAGCCGCATCTTTCGGCGGGCTCGCAATTGCAATAAGAAAGGTTCAAAAGAAATTGCAGGATCGGCTGATCCCCCTCATGGGTGTCCTTGCGGCGTTTATCTTTGCGGCACAGATGTTCAACTTTCCGGTTGCGGGCGGGACGTCGGGCCATCTTTTGGGTGGAGTGTTGACGGCGATCGTTGTCGGCCCCTGGGCGGCGACTATCGTTTTGACATGCGTTTTGATTGTTCAGTGTCTGCTCTTTCAGGACGGCGGCCTCATTGCCCTCGGCGCAAATATTTTAAACATGGCGATAATCGGGACGTGGGGCGGATGGGTCGTCATGACGGTAATAAATTCCCTCCCCTTTGTAAGGGGAGGGTGGGGGTGGGGTAGATCGGCGGCAATCTTTCTGGGTTCATGGTTTTCTGTTGTCGCGGCGTCGTGCGCCGCGGCGCTTGAGCTCGGGTTTTCCGGTACTGCGCAGCTTGCGACAGTATTTGTAGCGATGGCGTCTGTTCACGCAATTATAGGTGTCGGAGAGGGGATAATAACACTTCTTGTCGTATCATTTTTGAAACGCGTGAAACCGGAGCTGATTTCCTAGTTGTCATTGCGAGGAGCTGGGCGACGAAGCAATCCCATGAAATTCAAATCTATAATTATCTCCCTTCTCATCTGCGCAATCGTTGTTGCCCTTGCCGCCGCTTTTGCATCGTCTTATCCCGACGGGCTTGAATGGATTGCTGCAAAAATGGGCTTTGAAGGCCGCGCGGCCGAATCAAACATCGTTAACTCGCCGATGGCGGATTATGTGGTGCCGAAAATGGGCGGAGGCACACTATCCACGGCGACGGCAGGAATTTTAGGAATAGTTTTTGTTTTTTCGGGAACGATCTTCTTTTGCCGCGTATTCGTGAGGAGAAATTGTCGCAGCGAAGCGATCCAGAAGAGTGTCAGTTGATTGCTTCGGATCTTTCTTGAGCTCCAACACAATATCCTCAAAATGCTTTGTTTGTATGCGGCGCTCGTCTAATCCCTTGATTAGCCGACGCCATGTTTCATCGACGATTGAATTAAAATTGTTGCCGCGCCTTTCGAGAGAACGCCTTGTCTGTCCGATGAGGCGGCCGACAATTTTCATGTTGGCTTTGCCTTCAGCCAGGGAGTCGATTAGATTTACACGCCCCGACAAGGCAAGATACTCAATCGAATCTTCAGGGATGCCGTAGGTTCTGAACCTTTCTTCCACCTCTTTTGTTTTTTCAGGCAGCCCAATCTTTATTTCCCCGACCCGCGCCGGCGTGATTCTAAGCGGCGGGTGGTCAGTGTCGGGATACATCCTGTCCGCACCTGGGAGTATGCGCTCGAAATCCGTCAGCCCGTCGCGCAGGTGCTGGCGCGTCTCGTTGGGGACACCGTCAAACGCCTCAAAAACGCGGGCGCGGATTTCGTTGCATGCGGTGATTGTATCGGCCTCCGGCCCCCACGTAATGATTGCGACGTCCTTGTCCTGCAGCTGAAACGTGTTTCTTATGCGGCGAAGGTCGATGTGCGCGCCCACGTAATCCGGATAATGATCGGTGTGGAAAATATTTGGTATCTGGTCAAGACAGGCGATGACGCGGACGCGCCCGGAAAGCTCATGCGCAAAGCTTCTGCCCGGTTGTGTCTTCCAGTTTAGAAGCCCCTCAATTCCCGAAATCTTGATGCCGCGTATCTTGAAGCCGTTCTCCATGGCGGCTTTAAGTATTTCGGAACGCGTATTGCGAAAACCGTCCGTCAAATCCATCTGCTCTGTTTTGATCGTGTCCTTTGTGAGTCCGCGCCGCAGGAGCTCGTCCTGCAGATCGAGAAGCGATCTCTGGCGGAGCGCCTCCGTTCGCGTGAGCGCGGCAATGAATTGATAGCGGGGGACCCCTTTGATTTCGACGCGGCGTCCGCCGTCGATTGAGACATTCACGTCCTGCCTCACTGCACCGATGCCGCGCCTGACCTTTCCGGTTGCGCGCAGCAACCTGCCGATGGCCTTTACTCCCAGCGCCGCCTCTTCGGGCGTTTCGAAGTCGGGCTCCGTAACAACTTCGATGAGCGGCATCCCCAGCCGGTCGGTGCGATAAACAATTGTATGTCTTTCATCGCTCACCTCACGGCACGCATCCTCTTCAATTGAAAGTTGTCTGACACGAACTCTCTTGCCGGGGATATCTACATATCCATTGATTCCGACAATCGCCGTCCTTTGGAAACCGGTCGGAATCGATCCATCAAGATACTGCTTTCTTGCGATGTGCATCTCGTCCACGACCGGGCAATTCAAAAGGAGCGCGATCTCGATTGCGACATCCAGCGCCTCCTGATTGATGGGAAACGGGGGCGTGTCGTCCATCTCGTATGTGCATACGCTCTCTTTGTTCAAAAGATAGACGATCTCTTTTTTGGTTTTGAATTCCATCAGCGCGCAGCCGTCATAGACGCCCATCTCCGAAAGTGTCGGGCGCATGTGGCGCATAATTTCGGCGTCGTGATTTTTTGAATAGAGTCCGGCGGGGCAGCGGCAGAAGAGTTTTTTGGATGTCAAAAGCTGCTGATGAATTTCCACGCCGCATTTGAATCCCAGGGATTTGACGTATTCTTGGCCCATAGAGGGCACCCTCATAGTAGAAGGCCCATGATAATTCAAATACAAAGCAATGTCATATATTTGACGAAAGTGGGTGATTTTAAACCAGATTCATAAATTAGCTTAAGAGTCGATGGTATAAGTATCTATAATATATAACGATTTAGGGGGAATAGAGCGGATAAAATGGCACGGGTATTGCTTCTTAATAAATGGGAGGGAGGTTGGTGTTAATGAAGATAATAAAATTTAACCATATAGGGGCATTGGTGGTGTCCCTTCTCTTAATTGCGGGATGCGGGGCGACAGGCGAGCTCACCTTGATTGAGAGCAGCGGAGTGAAAGCCGTAAGCGTAACCTGCGACGGCGGGCCGTGCGATGCGGGGGATATATCGGCGACGGCGGAAATTTGCGTAACGGTTCAGCCGAAAGATGTGGACCTCTCAACATTATCGTTGTCTCTCACATGTGCGGGCAGGAGCTATGAGATACCGGAACCCGCAATAACTGAAGGATCGGACGGTATGGTACTGTGCTACAAAGATTATGAACAACCGCCGCAAGTGACGACGTGCACGATTGCCGTGAATGAAGTCCCATCGGCGTCCGCGTCCGTAGCCAAGGCCGATCAGGCGCCTGTTTATACTGTGGATGTCAAAACAAAGTGCGGAAGCTACGATGATTTTACAAACGAGGCGACGCTTGAAAAGTGCTGGTACGCGATGCTTTGCAGAATAGACAGATCAGCAGGCGGCGGGGTTATTATAAATCCTGCTGTAAATGCAGCTAAAACTTGCATTACATCCTGGGATCTCGACTATGTGGATCCATTAACGGGACAGGGCTCGGGATGGGACGAGATTAAGCGATACATTAACTTTGAATATGTGACCGGCGGTTTGAAGATAACGCCTAATGCTGCCTTTACAAGCCTTGTCGCAAACGACAAGAATCCATATTTCCTCCATATCTTTAAGTCGTTTGACAATATGGATATTAAAGCCAAGGCAGACATTTCCTATGCCAATCTCAAACACGGCCTTGAAGACTTCGTGGGAGGCGGTCCGGCTAAACCGGGTCCGGCGGACGGCGTGGGTGTAGGCTTTTTCGATAACATGGATGCGGATTCTTCGTGCGCATCGAACGTCATCGGAATCAGCACGGGGATTGAAACGTTCATTCCTGATTCAAAGCCCCTTACATTGCTGCTAACCGCGATGATGAATGGAAATATGAAGGTAGACGGAGTGACAATAAATCAAGAATTTTGGACGAAGGTCGCCGAACATAACAACATGGCTATGAATAATCCGGATGCGATGAATCAATTAAAGAAGTTTATGCTCGTGTTGCACAATCTTAACGATTGGGTCGGTCACCGCTGGATGGATATAAATTTGAATTTCATAGGCAACAATGTCGGATTGGGGACCATTTGCGGCATTGATTTTGATAGCCCCCTTTATGACGAGCAACTGCAGGAATGGGCGGGGGACATTAAGATGGCCCTTGTAGACGATTTTACAGAAGAAATGGATCTTTGGAATGTCCCTGCTTTCCCGGAAGGCATAGTGTCGTTGTGGATGGAAATGGTGGGTGGGTCTTTAAAATCCAGCTTTGACGTTGGTTACGGGCGGACCGACTTCGGCAAGAGCTATGTTTATAATATTAATTTAGGGAACAATGCGCCGGAGCTGGTTAGCGTGGATCCGCTGTCCGTTTGGTTTGACGAAGCGAGCGGACAGAACTTCGGCATCACCTTTATACCGGCCGTTGCTGCAGCGGCGCAAAGAAATATCTTTCAGGCCCAGAACTTTTCAATCAATGTTGGCAAAGGGCCCATATCAATTGACGAGCCCGCGCTTCCGGCAGACACTTCCACATACCCGACCATAACCGTTGGACCTGTTTATATATGTCCGGGCGGTGACGGCGCGATACCGAAGGCGATAGATTTCACGAACGGATACAGCGGCAAGTATTTCGACCGCACGCCGGCCAGATTTTGCCAATAGCTTGGCAATTAAAAAGGATTTAAAAAGACCCGGATTTTAATCCCAAACCCGGGCCTTCGTCTATTTAGAACTTGCAAACCCTTTCTAATCCTGCAAATAACGCCGGCCAGATGGAAGACCAAGAATATAAAGGCTACCGCGAGAAGGGGCTTGAGATTTTAAAGCGCTTCGGTGTCAAGGTCTGGAGCGACGTCGAGATTGAAACCACAAAAGGTAAGTTTGAAGGCCTGATACTTCCACGCTCTTCAACTGAAGACGCCCTTCACATTGTCATCAAGATGAAGAGCGGTTACAACACCGGCATCCATGTAGACAACATTACAAAGATCACGCAGGTCGGCTACCGCGAAGGGAAATACAAGATCCCCGAAAAGGAATTTCCGAAGGATTCCAGAAAACCCAACGTCACGCTTTTGGGGACGGGCGGGACGATCGCTTCACGCCTTGATTACACGACGGGCGCAGTGATCCCCGCGTTTTCGCCGGGCGAGCTATACGGCGCGGTCCCGGAGCTTGCCGACGTCTGCAATCTTACTACGAAAAAACTCTTCGGCGTCTTTTCCGAAAACATGGGGCCCGCTCAATATAAGGAGCTGGCGGAAGAGATCGGAAACGAAATCAGAAATGGCGTTCATGGAGTTGTGATCGGCCACGGCACGGACACGATGCACCACACCGCATCGATTCTGTCATTCATGGTTCAGGATTCGCCCGTGCCGATCATCCTCGTCGGAAGTCAGCGCTCAAGCGACAGGCCTTCGTCGGACGCCGCAAGAAATCTGCTCAACGCAACCTATGCCGCCGCGCATTCGGATATCGCAGAGACAATGGTGTGCATGTTCGGGCCCACATCGGATGATTATGATCTTTTGCATCCCGGAACGCGCGTCAGAAAAATGCACTCGAGTTATCGTTCAACGTTTCGAACGATAGGCGACATCCCGATCGCAATGGTCTGGCCGGACAGATACGTTCCACTGCGCTCATATAAAAAGAGGCGCAAGGACAAAGACGTGAAAATAGACGCCGTCTACGAAGAGAAGGTTGCAATACTCTACTACTATCCGAACATGCTCCCCGACATGGTGGATTCGCTCGTTGATAATGGTTACAAGGGGATCGTGATCGCGGGGACCGGCCTGGGCCATGTCAACTCCGCGCTCAACCCGTCACTCAAACGCGCGATTGATAAGGGCGTCATCGTTGTGATGACGGTTCAGACACTTTGGGGCTATGTCCACATGAACGTCTACGACACGGGCAGATATCTATTGGAGCTTGGGATTATTCCGTGCGAGAACATGCTGCCTGAAACCGCATACATGAAACTCTGCTGGGTGTTGGGACATACGACCGACCCCCAAAAAGTGCGCGAGATGATGCTGACACCAATTGCAGGCGAGATAACCCTGCGCGAACCGCACAACGGATATCTGATTTATCAAGGCGGGATTCCTGAAGTTGAAAGATTTCTCGCAGCGTATAAAAAATAATCTTTATTCCTCATCCATCGCAAAATATATCATCGCAGCGGCAGATGCGCCCTTGAGCCAGCTTGTCTGCGTGTTGTCGTAGGCGACACCGAGCGTCAGTGTATCGCCATTCTTTATTTTAACACCGGCGGGATCTTCAAATGGATTGTTCGTCAACTGGGAGATGTGGTGGTTTTCATCAAGAACCACATCCGCCTTCCAGAACGGCATGATGTCGTTTCCTTTGATGAGTTCGACAAAAGATGCAAAGTCCTGAACAACTCCATGCGCGACTACAAGGCTGCCACCGTTTGGGATCGTAAATGTCGCCTGACGCTTTACAAATTTTTCGGGTTCCACAGAGATCGGTTTGTGCGTGCATGGCTCAAGATCCAAAAGGAGCGGCTTCACATCTTTCATCCCCGTAAATTCGTTCATCGGTTTTGCGATGACGTTGAGCTCGAATGACACGTCCACATAACTTTCTTCTGTCGGATTGTACAAAACCACTTTTGCCTCCAGAGGGTCTTCGGGCAAAACGGCATAGCCAAAACCCTCGGGCAGATTTACTTTCGTGAGTGTTGACGTCGCCGCAACGAACGGATTGCCGCCCGTGCCTTCGGCGCAAATCGGATTTTCCTCGTGCATGTTGGAAATTATCGCCTGATGAAGGAGCGTTGAAGGAAGCGTTTCGCCGGTTGCTGCAATCACCTTCGGTTCGAAACCGATCACCCAAAGCGGCTGGTCCACCTGAAACTTCATGGTCAGGGGGCGGTCTATCATCGCATCAAGCTGCGTGTTGGCTGGGAGGTCGACGGGGCCGACGTGGTATATCAAATGAAGGACACCCGCATCCTTTGCCAGCTGTTCGTTGACGGCGCTGTCAGAGCCGCCCTCGGTTGGAGAAGTCTCTTCCGGCGTTAAAAACTCGGGGGAGCTGACTTTTGAACACCCAGCCAAAGAAATTAATAAGGCAGCCACAGAGGCACAGAGGCACAGAGAAAGGCAATCTTTGGGTTTAATTTTTTTCATGTCGCGCATCCTACTGAAATTCCTTGAGATTCCAATACGCAGTGTTCCATGAAAAGCGCCGCATTGCGTTGCCGTTCTTACAAAGGAGGGGAAATTTTTATTCACCCCTTGACACTATGCATACGAATCACATATACGTCCGCAGCCTAGCAGGGTTGGCACTCTCATGGTGAGAGTGCTACTCAATTGATAAATAAACAAAAAGGAGGAAATGTTATGGCACAGACGAAGTTCCGTCCCCTACAGGACAGGATCCTGGTCAGGCGCTTGACGGAAGAGCAGAAGACCAAGGGCGGGATCATTATCCCGGACACGGCAAAGGAAAAGCCGCAGGAAGGCGAAGTCATTGCAGTCGGTAATGGCAAAGTTTTGGAGACAGGCAAGATCCAGCCGCTCGATGTGAAGATCGGCGACAAGATCCTGTTCTCAAAATATTCCGGCAATGACGTGAAGATCGAAAACGAAGAGTACATAATCATTGAAGAGCATAATGTCCTCGGAGTGATTTTGTAAAAAAGAAACCCACATTTTTAAGGAGGTCTTGTTATGGCAAAAGATTTATTGTTCAGTCATGATGCAAGGACGAAGATTTTGAAGGGCGTGAACATTCTGGCGGATGCCGTGAAGATCACGCTCGGCCCCAAGGGCCGCAATGTCGTTTTGGAAAAGTCGTTCGGGTCGCCGACCATCACAAAAGACGGCGTGACCGTTGCAAAAGACATCGAGCTCGCCGACAGGTTTGAGAACATGGGCGCGCAGATGGTGAAGGAAGTCGCAAGCAAGACGTCAGACGTGGCCGGCGACGGAACAACAACCGCTACGGTTTTGGCGCAGTCAATCTATTCCGAAGGCGCGCGCCTCGTTGCAGCGGGCCACAACCCGATGGCGATCAAGCGCGGTGTCGATCGCGCCGTTCAGGCGATTGTTGAAGAGCTCAAAAAGCTTTCCAAGCCGACGCAGGATCGCACGGAGATCGCACAGGTCGGAACCATTTCGGCCAACAACGATTCCACAATCGGCAAGATCATCGCCGAGGCGATGGAAAAGGTCGGAAAAGAAGGCGTGATCACGGTCGAAGAGGCGAAGGGAATGGAAACCACCCTTGATGTCGTTGAGGGAATGCAGTTCGACCGCGGATATCTCTCGCCCTATTTCGTAACAGATCCGGAGAGGATGGAAGTGGTCCTCGATAATCCGGTCATCTTGATCAACGAGAAGAAGATCTCAAACATGAAGGACATGCTCCCGATATTGGAGCAGGTCGCAAAGATCGGCAGGCCGCTTCTCATCATCTCGGAAGACGTAGAGGGTGAGGCGCTTGCGACGCTCGTCGTCAACAAGCTGCGCGGCACGCTGCAGGTTTGCGCAGTCAAGGCCCCGGGATTCGGCGATCGCAGGAAGGCGATGCTCGAAGACATTTCAATTCTCACCGGCGGCGTCATGATTGCCGAAGAGCTTGGAAGAAAACTCGAAGATCTGAAGCTGAATGACTTGGGCCAGGCAAAGCGCGTCACCATTGATAAGGACAACACGACGATCGTCGACGGCGCAGGCGGAAAAGACAAGATCGAAGGCAGGATCAAGCAGATCAGGGCCCAAATCGACGAGACCACATCCGACTATGATAAGGAAAAACTCCAGGAACGTCTGGCGAAGCTGGTCGGCGGAGTTGCAGTGATCAATATCGGCGCCGCGACCGAGACCGAGATGAAAGAGAAGAAAGCCCGCGTTGAGGACGCGCTCCACGCGACGCGCGCAGCGGTGGAAGAGGGAATCGTCCCCGGAGGCGGAGTTGCTTTGATCCGCTGCATCACGGCACTGGGTAACCTGAAGGTAAAAGATGAAGAGCTTCAGGGTGTCCGGCTTGTCCAGAGGGCGCTTGAAGAACCGGCGCGCTGGATCGCAAATAACGCCGGCATGGAAGGCGCGGTCGTTGTGAACCGCATCAAACTCGCAAAGGGAGCCGAAGGCTTCAACGCAGATTCATGCGAGTTTGAGGATCTCATGAAGAGCGGGATCATCGATCCTACGAAAGTCGTTCGCTACGCCATCCAGAACGCAGCTTCAGTCGCCGGCCTTATGATCACGACAGAGGCGGCAATTGCCGAGAGACCGAAGGAAGAGAAATCGATGCCGCACATGCCGCACGGCGGCGGGATGGAAGGGATGTATTAAAAGCGTAAAGCTCTAAGCGAAAAGCTCAAAACCAAAAAGCCGGCGATATTCGCCGGCTTTTTTTATTTTTGTTTCTTTACTTCTGGCTTCTTGGTTTCTGGCTTCTCGACTTCTTGTTTCCTTGACGCCTGTAAAATCAACATGTTACTATGCAGCGACCCGACCTGATGGGGGCTATGAGAAAACTTCCGGCTTGTGCAATTGTTTTATTGATTTTGTCATGGTGCGCGCCCGCCCTTGCAATGGATTTTTCCACACACGGCTACTATCGCACGCGCGTCGTTGCGCTCGACGATGTCGATCTTCAGACGGCCAACAACTCGATTGCATATTCAAATAACCGCGTCGGGTTCGTTTCTTATAATCAAATGCGGCTCCGGCTCGAGCCGGTTTTGAAAATCAACGATCACCTTTCGATCATGGCGCAGTTTGATATCTTGGACAACGTCCTCTACGGAACGCAACAGACAAAGCAGCTCAACGTCCTGTCGCCCCTGGTCGGAACGCTGACGATGCCGGCGGGCGCGGGGTCTTTCTGGATGACTGGCGCAGAGGCGGGGGATCAGAAGGCGATAAACGTCCGGCGCGTTTGGGCCGACATACTTACGCCCATAGGAGAGTTCAGAATCGGGCGCCAGCCGTCCCACTGGGGTCTGGGTATTTTCCAAAATGACGGAAGGGACAGGCAGTCGGATTTTGGAGATACCGCAGACCGCATCATGTATCTTTTGCAGTATGACATCGCCAGCTCCGGAACAATCACGGGCGGGCTTCTTTGGGACATCGCCTATGATGCGCAGAGGGATCAGCGCATCGGATACGGCGACACGGTCCGCGAGCAGGCCATGCCCAGCAACTCCCGCGACACGCAGCAGTACGCGGCGATAATCATGTTTGACCGGCCGGAGATGACGATAGGCGCGTTTGGCGGCATCAGGAGGAGAAACGGGCCGGACGGCGCGACCACCATGCCGGTCACGGACGCCTTGAACAATATCGTCATGGCCGGAGTCGACGGCGATACGCTCCTTTATTTTGCCGATCTTTATGCGCGCTACCAATACGAAAATTACAAGTTTCAGCTGGAGGGTGTTTACATAGGCGGTAAAGTCACCACGGGGCTTGCTGTCGACGCGGTTCCCTTCCGCGGGCTGACGGCCGCCGACCCGGCCGATCCGTGTGGAACGGGCGGCATCATATGTCTTCCGCCGAAGCAATCGATGGGCGTGCTGATGGCCGCGTTTGAGGCGGAAGGCGTTTATAAATGGGGCGGCGAATGGAAATTCCAGGCGGGTTATGCCGAAGGCGACAGCGATCCGCTATCCGGAAAAATAACACAGCTCGGTTTCAGACCGGACTATCAGGTGGCATTTCTCATGTTCAACAGGCCGCTTGGAACATCTCCATCTTATTATGGTGAGCCCGCATACGCGCCGGGGACGACGGCGAAGCTGGGCGGCGGCCAGTGGATCTCGGCAAACTTCGTGAACAACGCGCTTTATTTCACGGCGGGCTATAAGCACAAATTTAATGTTTCAGGCGCAATTCCCGACTGCGACTGGCTGAAAGTCGGCGGAAAGGTCATCACGGCCTGGGCGCCCAGCAAAAACGTCGATATAGATTTTTCACAAGTGGTCGGGACCCCGAATCTTCCGGAGATTTCCGAGTCGGCGGACAGTTTTTTTAAGCGCTGGTACGGTTTTGAATTTGATTTCATCGCGGAGGCGAAATTTTTTGAGCATTTATATACGGCACTCGAAGGGGGAGTTATCATTCCGGGGCGGGAATATAATATAGAAACGAATGTCATTGATCCGGGCGCACTCATAGAGCCCATCCCGTATGACAAAGCAAGCCTCGGTTGGGGTGTGCGCTTAACTGCAAATTTGGAGTTCTGAAAAGCCATAGCAGGAGGAGATGTATGGGAAAAAAACTGTTTGTCGGTAACCTCGACTGGTCGGTGAAAGATGAGGACTTAAAGCAGGCGTTCGAATCTTTCGGCGAGATCACCTCCGCAAGCGTCGTCAACGACCGCATGTCCGGCCGCTCAAGGGGCTTCGGGTTCGTTGAGTTTGCAAGCGACGATGCGGCCGAAAAGGCAAAGACGGAAATGAACGGCAAGGAGCTCAACGGCCGGCAGTTGCGGGTCGATTTGGCGCAGGAAACGAAAAAGCTCTAGGCGGGCAAATCTCGACGCAATTTGTCAGCGGCTTGACGCGAAGTGACTTGTAGCCTGCGCTTGCGGGCCATATTATCCGGGCCATGCTAAAAGAACTCATAAGTTATACAGCGTTAGCGCTGCCTTCGCTTATCATTATCACCAATCCCTTTTCCGCCGCGCCGGTCTTTTTGACCCTCACGGCCTCGCACACTGAAGCGGCAAGGAAGGCAATCGCAAGAAAGGCGTGCAGGACGGCGCTAATCGTCCTCGTCCTTTTTTCACTCACGGGCACGCTCATCTTCAAGGTCTTCTCGATTACAATCGGCGCATTCCAGATCGCAGGCGGACTTATACTCTTTACTGTGGCTATGCGCATGCTGCACGCAGCGACACCCTTGAGACTCAAGCAGACGCCCAAGGAAATGAAAGAGGCGATGGCGAAAAACGACCCCTCTATAGTGCCGATTGCGATACCCATGATCAGCGGCCCCGGGGCAATAACCACCGTCCTTGTTTTGGCCAGCGATGCAAAGGGCTACTGGGAGCTGCCGATACTTATGGTCTGCATCGTGCTCTCGGTTATCATTATATATCAGGTGTTATTGCATGTGCCGCGGATGTCCAAATATCTAGGCACATCATTTCTAAATACGCTCAACAGGATAATGGGGTTGATACTTGCGGCGGTTGCCGTGCAATTTGTAATCAACGGCGTCAAGGCGGCGCTTCCGGAGATAATGAAAGTCATTCAATAAATCCCTCCCTTTGTAAGGGAGGGATAGGGAGGGTAGATCGTGATCCACCCCTCCTAACCTCCCCTTACAAAAGGGGAGGAACCAATGTTACGATTGAGCGCAACGCTTGACGAGCAGCACAATACCGAAAAGAACAGAGACAACACCCATCACGATTTGAATTATTGGCGTGCCGCCAAAGACCTGTGACAGGCCGGTATTGAGTGGTGGTACCGTAAGGATGAGGCCACAGACGAGCAGGAGCACGGCACCGACTTTCACGATATCCATATTTTCCTCCTTTATTAAATCCCTTTTTGTCACCGTCGGCCGCGCGAACCGACAAGGGACGTTAGGGGATATGATGGCCGCATGATAAGGTTGTATGTATGCCGTCACAAGGCGTCGCGCGTCATCGTTTCTGACAGAACGCGTCGTTCATTTATGATTCGTGGATAGGGCGGGTGCTTAATTTCACGACAAGATCAAAGTCGTCCGGCTGGATATCCCGCGACGGGATTATCTTGGAGCGCATAAGCCCTCCGCACTTTGCGCACTTGTGCACAATGATATATTCTTTGCGCGCCGCGCTAATTACGCCGATCGGTTTCATCATGCCCCTGCACGGATTGGCGCGGTCGCCGACATGGGTGTCGACGTGTTTTGAATACAGGCAGAACGGGCAATGGTTGCGCGGTGTTCCGCAGGTCGTAGGTAAAACCTTCTCGCCGCAATTGTTGCAGGTGAAGCCTTCGTTGACGACTTGAAACAGCTTTGTCGGCAGATCCTTTGGCTTGCCCTTGAAATGTTTAACGAGAGAGAGCTTTTCCTTTCTCGTGAGATTTTTTATTCTCGCCTCTTCCTTGAGCGCGGCAGAGCGGGATTCGCATTCTTTCGTATAGATCATCTTGGCCGGCCCGCGGCCGCGCGTATATTTTGCGCCCGTATTTTTATTGTGCTCCTTTTCGCGGCGGGGCAGATCGTTCGTAACGCCGGCATATAATGTCCTGTCGGAGCAGCGCAAGATATAGACAAACCATGGTTTCATTGTTATGGAGTATATCAAGGAGGTTGATTATGAGCGAGGGCAAATTTGCAACGGCGATAAATTGCATGGACGGCAGGACGCAGCTGCCCGTCAATGATTGGATGAAGAAAGAATACGGCGTGGATTATGTCGATACGATCACAGAGCCCGGACCCAATAAGATTCTTGCGGAGAACAATGATGTGGAATCCATTAAGAGGCGCGTTTTGATCTCCGTGAACAGACATGGATCTAAAAATATCGCAATTGTCGGCCATCACGATTGCGCCGGAAATCCAGTTGAAAAAGAGAAACAATTGTCTCATATAAAAAATGCAATTAAAACGGTTGAATCGTGGGGTCTCAACGCAAAAGTCATGGGGTTGTGGGTTGATGAGAGCTGGCTGGTAAACAGGGTTTGACATGGAGCGCAGATTTGATAGATGAGAATTTGCTTTTTGTTCTTTGTAAATAATCGAATTTATATTCCGCAGTAGCTCAGTCGGTTAGAGCAGCTGACTGTTAATCAGCGGGTCGGGGGTTCGAATCCCTCCTGCGGAGCAATATAAACGGCCTATATGGCCGTTTTTTGTTTATGTGTGGCCATTAAAAATCGGCCTGATCTGAATTTGCCGTTGACGGCCCTGACAAAGTGTTGATAAATGCGGCAAATACGCGGAGGCGACGTGGGGCCAGAATATATAGAACCGGTTCAAAATCAATATTTCGGGTATCTTCCATGGGCTGAATTAAATGAGTCGGATTTGTCACCTTCAACAAATGTCCCGGAAAAATACTACAACGAACTGTCTGATACGTATAGTGGGATCTGTGGTGATAGCAATGTGATTTCAGTTAGAGGCCAGCCTGACGGGCGGTTTGTCCAAACAACACCATTTATAGAAACATATGCAAATTATGCAGCCTCATTTAGGGACGGTTCTTTTCTGCGGAGATTATCCTACCTTTTCAGCTGGAACGGCAACCGTTGGGTCAAAAATGATTTTGCAGCTTGGCTGGACGGCGGCAGGATGTGCGCCGAAGGAACGCCCGGTTATGAAAAGTTCATGCCGCAAGGAGAAGACGCAATGCCCAGATCGGTAGCGCAGGCGCTTTTGGGCACGCGCATATTCCATTATGACAGTGAAAAACGCAGAATTGTTCTCGATGAAAATACAATGGACCTTGATTTCGATTCGGAGAGGGCGAAGAGGAGGCTGGCTTCGCAGGCCGGTTTTAGAGAAATAAGGCCTGACGATCCGGTAAATGTTTATAGAAACGAGGCAGGAGATCTCCTTGTAATCAAGAGGCAGGCAATTACTTGGAGCTCCGCCGAGAATCGCGCCAACATTGGCGCACATTTCGGATCGAGTGACGACGCTCTATCGGAACACATTTTTGCAGATCACCACTCCCGCGCGGATGTCGAAGTGCTTCTCGTAAGAAATGGAACCGGCAGTGAATTTCCACTTCTCGAAAATGTGGAAAAAATATTGGCTTATATCGACGGGATTGAGGGCGATCTTATACCCGACGAGAATAGACAATTGCCACTTGAAGAGGTCTTGGCAGCTTTTGGATATAATTATTCGGGAAGAGGTGACGCGACGGCCGTTGGCGATTATTTCTATAGGGTTGCCATGAATTATGAAATGGCCGCGGGAATGTGGGTTGCACCAAAAAGCGAGGCTCAAGAAGCTGACGTACGGAGCATATTGTCGTACAATGCGGCAGAGCAATATTATCTTGCTGCCGCGGTCTCTTTAGCAACGGGCCGTTTTATTACCGCTACAAGCATGCTTGGTCAGATGGAGCAACACCTTCGAAAGGCCGGCATCGACTTTGATGAGGAACTTAAAAAAATTGAAGGTGCGATTAGCAGACTAAATGAGCGGTCGTATCGAAGAAACAGCGGCGGGCCCCGGAACAGCGGCGGTGTCGCCGGAGGTTCCGGCGAAGAAATAACAAGTGCTGAAAGCGCAGCCGCTTCAACCGGTGCCGCTTATTCCATCGAAGAAGACTGCACCAGCTTTCAAGAGGAATTCGGACCAGAAGAAGAGTTCGACGGCTGGTTCGGCTCATTTTTCCCATGGGAAGAGCCGGCCTTCGGGGCGGTTGGCATACCCTACTAGCCATCAGAAAATTTCTAAAGACGCGCCTTCAAAACATGCTATAGTGGCCGGCATAAATGAGGAGGTGCGCTTATGATGAATATATTGGCGTTTTTCAGGCCGGGCCTCGGTGAACTTTTAATAATTTTACTTATAGTCCTTGTCATTTTCGGCGCGGCCAGACTTCCAAAGATCGCCGAGTCCTTAGGTGCGGCGATCAAATCATTCAAAAAGTCGGTGAAGGAAGAAGAAAGCGAGAAGCAGTAAAATGTTTGATGTGGGTTTGGGAGAGCTTCTTGTAATAACTTTCTTGGCGATAGTCATTCTTGGGCCAAAGAGGTGCGTGGAAGTCTTTCGTGAAGCGGGGAAATGGCTCAAAAAATTAGAGGCCTTTTGGAACGATGCAAAGCGAACCCTCGAATAAAACGTTGTCACCGTCGGAACACTTGGGGGAACTCAAAAACCGCATTCTCAAGATCGCACTGATACTTCTCTTAGGAACGGTTTCAGCCGCAACATATTCAAAGGAAATTTTCGGGTTCCTCCAAAGGCCGCTTTTAAACATGTTGCCTCAATCGACCGGTTTCATTGCGCTCTCCCCCCTTGAGGGTTGGGTCGTATATCTCAAGATCGCTTTCATAACATCATTATTTGTAATGGCGCCCTTATGGTTTTATCAGATATGGGCGTTTATAAGTCCGGCGCTGGAAAGGGATGAGAGAAGAGTCCTTGTTGGCGCGGCCGCGGCGTCATCAATTTGCTTTATTGCGGGCGGCGCATTCGGCTACTTTGTCATCCTTCCGACAGCCTTTCATTATCTTGTCGCCGTCTACGAAAAGACCAACACGACACTCTATCCGCAGATGCAGTGGTACTTATCTTTTGTTCTTCGCGCACTTTTTGCATTCGGGCTCACCTTTGAGACGCCGCTTATCCTTGTCCTGCTTGCACGCTTAGGAATCGCTTCCGTTAAGTCTATGCGCCGCGCAAGAAAATACGTAATTGTCGGCACTTTCATATTTGCGGCCGTTATTACGCCCGGGCCCGATGTGTTTTCGCAGATGGCGGTTGCCATTCCGCTCGTTGTGTTTTATGAACTTGGCCTTCTGGTTGCAAGTCTGGTCGAAAAGAGAGGGACCCGAATATGTCAAAACAGCTGTCAATCACACTGAACGGAAAGAAACTCACGGCGTCGCTCGGCACTTCGATTGCCGATATGCTTGATCAAAGTCCTCACAAGGGGCCTTTTCCGGCTTTGGGCGCGATAGTCAACGCGCGCATCGACGGCCTCTACTACGAGCTCAAGTCCGATGCGGAGATAGAAACAATCGATCTCACAAGGCGCGAGGGGATGGATATCTACAGGCGCACGACGACGCTTCTCTTGTGCGCCGCGATGCGCGAAATCGATCCCCATGCAGGCGTTACGGTCGGCCAGTCTCTCTCCGACAGCTATTTTTTCGAAATCCACAATCACCCGATGTCGGTGGAGCTCATAGCCCGCCTTCAATCAAAGATGCACGAGTTTGTGGCTCTAGACCTTTCGATACGCAGGGAATGGACCATCATAGAAGAGGCGATCCAGATATTGGAGCAGGAGGGACAAAAGGATAAGGTGATGCTCTTAGGTCAATATCGGCGCTCCGAGGTCCCCCTCGTAAAAATCGGGAAATATCACGGCATCGCTTACGGTCCGGTTGCCCACAGGACATCGACAATCAATGCGTTCAAACTGCATCCGTATGAGCACGGATTGATTTTGGGTTTTCCGGATGTTCGCGGTCAGGTGGCGGAAAAAATCCCTCCGCAGCCGAAGCTCTTCAGCACATATGTAGAGACAAAAAGGTGGTATGAGCTGATAGGCGCATCAAACGTTGCGCAGCTCAATGACCATTGCGTAAAGGGGACGATCTCCGATCTCGTGAAAGTTGCAGAGGCGCTCCATGAAAAAAAGATCGCGGCAATAGCGGATGATATTGCTTCGCGCAAAAACGTCCGCTTCATATTTGTTGCGGGTCCGTCCGGTTCGGGCAAGACAACTTTCACAAAAAGACTCGCCATACAGTTGAAGCTTCACGGGATAGAGCCGGTTTCGCTCTCTTTGGATCATTATTATGTGGACAGGGAAAAAACGCCGAGGCATCCGGACGGGACGTTCAATTTCGAGTGCATTGAGGCCCTGGATCTTAAACTCTTCAATGATGATTTGAAAAAGATGATGAACGGCGAACTGGTCGAAACCCCCTGTTATAATTTCCCGTTGGGCAGGCGGGATCCGGGGAGGACAATTCCCATAAAACTTGGCAAACATCAGATATTGATAACGGAAGGGATCCACGGGCTCAATGACAGCCTTTCACAGGCGATCCATCGCGAAAATAAATTCAAGATTTACGTTTCAGCGTTAACGCAGCTTTCGCTCGATGATAACAGCAGGATATTCACGACGGACACAAGGCTTGTCAGGCGTATAGTGCGCGACCGCCTCTTCCGCGGCTCGAACGCGGCGGATACTATTTCCATATGGCCGAGCGTCAGGATGGGCGAGGCAAAATATATATTCCCGTATCAGGAAGATGCCGATGTCATGTTCAATTCCGCGATGGCTTACGAGCCGGCGCTCCTCAAGCCTTTTGCAGAGAGATATTTGGCGGAGGTGCAAAGGGGCCATCCGTCATTCATGGAGGCGACGCGCCTCTTGAGGTTTTTTGCATTCATAATCCCGATTTTACCGGGAGAGGCCCCGCACACTTCAATACTTCGGGAATTCATAGGCGGCAGCGCGTTCAGATACACCTAACTCGCAGTGATTACTTCTTTGAGAATGTCAAGATAAGGGATCTGCTGGTGCGTCTGCGCGAAAGGCACGGGGTCGTAGGTTTTTAATCTATCCACAAATTTTTGCCTTACCGTCTCCCGTTTTGATTCGGGAACGTTGAGAAGCTTAAGATACAAATCGAGCTCTTCATAAAAATATTTATCAAACGTTACATAGCGTGTCCTGTATAATTCCTCCATCTGATACATATATTTTCTTGGATCGTATGTCTGCGTCATTGCATCATATTGCCAGCTCAAACTGTCCAGTTTCAAATATGCACGCGCGATGTTGTCGTCAATTGTCATAAGGACGTGAATGCTTTCAAAATTACCGATGCGGTCGCTGAAGTCCCGGCGCACCTGCCACATGTTTTCAATAGTCAAAAGATCGATTCTGTGCGCCTTGAAATCCGACCAGCGGTATTGTGATATTTTCAACAGCCTGTTGCTGTAATATTCCATTAGCGGGAGAAACCACTCGCGGTCTTTTTTTGTCGATGAGGTGGTCCGTTCGAGCGATTCCGCGCGCTTTTCGTAACAGGTATATTCGTAATTCGGCCAGACTGGCGGCGGGCCGAAGCGATCTTCAGGATCGGGCCTCCAGTCGGATTGAACTGCCTGCATTGCAGTGTCTTCCGTCGTAATCACGTAATTACAATAATATTGAAAGCAGGTTTTTTGGAACACGAGATTTGAATCGCCAATCCTGATGGCCATGTGATCGCCGGCGTAATTCTCATAGGGTTTGCTCGTGTCGTAGATCAGGATGTCTCCATCCTCCCGCTTACCGCAATATTTTTGCCTGAAGTATATATGCAGCAAATACTCGACTTCAGTTGTATCGACATAGCGGCCGTAGAGCTCCTGGAAGCCCGCGGCTGTAAGGGCCGCCTGATAGCAATTCGGGCCGATGGTGTCGTCGCGTGTTCCGTTTCTCGTAACTGCGATATTAGGCAAAAAGTCGGTTACCCTGTAGACGCGTGCGTTATCAAAGCCGTTTACGCTATACGGAAACGTGTTGATGATTTGCGGCGTGAAACCCTGATCATCAAAAAATGATCTGATACGTGAAACATCGTTTTGTTGGGGCTGGCTATCCGGAATGGCGATGTAATAATCGCCGAGGGCTTCAGGTGCGCAAAATGTCAATTGATTAGAAGTGCTGCAGATAAACGGCGCCTGGGGTTGCCCTGCGGCAGAGGATGTGACCGGATTTGTCATGCCACCCTCCCTTCATCCCCCGCAAAAGCTTATCTGATGCAGCTTTGGAAGTCAACAACCGCCAGAATTATTTCTCTGTGTCTCTGCGCCTCTGTGGCGGCTTTTTTTTGGGCGGTTTTATCATCCTGATCTTGGAACGGATTCCGTAATCAAATGGCCTAAGTAAAGGAATATCAAGGGCCAGTATTTTTTGCGTCTGGAGGTCGTCAGGAAACTCCGATTTTATCTCCTGCGCCCATTCAAAGCAGGTGAGTATCTCCCCTATAACATAATCGAAGTATTTTTTGTCCTCTTCGCCGGCGGCGGGGATCCTTGTGCTGCGTTCCGCAAGCAGCGTGGCAATCGTCGAACAAAATCTTGATTCCTCCTCCACGGACAGTTTCAAGAAATGATCTATGAGAAGGCGCTGGACGATGATCCTCAAGTCATGGACCGCGTCGCTCAAAACGCCGATCTGTTTTTGGAGCTGTCTTTCGGTAAGATAAAATTCAAACATCTCCAAAAGGTTTTTGACCTCGCCGTTGATGATTTCGTTATTCATGTTTTTCATAATACCAAAATATACATCTCACGCAAGTGTTAGCAAAAGGCCCGGCAATTTATGCCGGGCCCGATGCGAGCCAGAGAAGGACCTTGTCCGCTAGAAGGCCTTCACTGGTGTACCAGGAGCTGCCTTGGTCGAAGGCTGCGGCGCCGCCGCTGCTGCTGCCGCTGTTGTCTGACCGGAGACGGCTACGTATTGCTGGATCGAGGCGTAGAGTTTATCGCCGATGCCTCTCACATCCTTTAAGTCGTCCGGTTTTTGAAAGGGATGGTCCTTGCGGTAATCCATGATAGCTTGCGCTTTGGAGGGCCCTATGCCGGGAAGCATCGTGAGCTCCGCCAAGCTAGCGGTGTTTACGTTGACGACACCGCTTACGGTCTTTTTGCCCTTGGCCGTTGCGAGGCCGCACGCAAAAATCATGCATAATGCGACTGCTGTTGAGACTGACCTTTTCATCTTAATCCTCCTTTGATTGTTTCAGTTTTCGATCTCGTATCTGGATCTTGCCGTCTTTCGGGAACGCGTCCAGAAATACATTGATCGAACCGTCTTTGTTGACGAAGGCCATTCCGACCTTTGTCCAACGGGATTTTCCGTCCTTGCCCTCCGTTATCTGGAAGGCGTCCTTAGGTGCATTGTCACCCATTTGAATCCTCCTTGCCCGCCTACGTTTTGTGGCGGGCTTTTTCTAAACGATCGATCGTTGCGAGGTCTTCTTAAGCAATTGGCGTGCCAACGCAGAAAATCTTCAAAATGGCGGAAAGATTGAAATTGGGTTTTTGCGAGGTGTCGATTTTCGGTCAGACTGTCCGGAAATGCTGCAACAGTTACGCGCGCCTCTCTATTGTGTAATCGGCCAACCCCATCAGGGCGTCGCGCTCGATAGAGGGCTTGAATACGTCTAAACAGGCCTTTGCCTTGTCGGCATATTGGCGGGCGAGCATGGCTGTCTCCGGGATCCCTTCGCGGCGATGGACGATGTCGACGATATTTTTAAACTGGTCTTTGGAAATCTGGCCGGTCAGGAAAGACTCGCGGATTATCCGCGTCTCGTCGGGGCCGCACCGTTTTAAAGATATGATAAGTGGGAGCGTGAGCTTGCCCTCCCTTAGGTCGGCGCCCGATTCCTTGCCCAGGTTGTCGTCGTCGGAGATATAATCGAGGACATCGTCGGTGAGCTGGAATGCGACGCCCAGATTAAAGGCGAACTCCTGAAGCGCCGTTTCGAATCTTTCTGAAAGGTTCTGAATTATTGCGGCGCCCTGCCCGCAGATCCCGAATAACGCCGCGGTTTTACCCTCGATGATTTTTTGGTATGTGCCTTCGTCGATCGTCAAGTCGTTTAATTTTGTTATCTCGAGGATCTCGCCTTCTGTGATTGAAGTGATCGCTTTCGTAACGACCCTGGACAGGCGGTCGGAACCGTAATTGATGAAAAATTCGGATGCCTTGCACCAGAGGAAATCACCGACAAGTATGCTGATGTGGTTGCCCCACTTCACCTTTGCGGACGGTTTTCCGCGGCGCAGGTTTGCGTTATCCACGACATCGTCGTGCAGGAGGCTTGCGGTGTGGACAAGTTCAATTGCCGCAGCGAGGTATGGCAGACGCTCATGCCGTTGTCCGGCAAGCGCCGCCGATAAGAGGAAGATCGCGGGCCTTATCCTTTTGCCGCCGTTTTGCGTAACGTAGCGCGCGGCCTGCGTGACAAGGGGGACGTCCGACTTCAGATGGGCCTCGAAGATTTTCTCCACCTCCGCCATCTGCCCTTCAACAGGGATCAAAAGCTCGTCACGCATGCGGCAACATCTAGGTGGCATCCGGTTTCTTGTCAACAGGGATAAGGTGTGTTATCAGCATAATATGCGCGGATGTTTGGTTGTCCACGGCCTGACGGGTACCCCCCTCACGGTATCGTCTGTCAAAGACAGGCTGCTGCAAAGCGGTTTTCATGCGGTTGTGCCGTGTCTTGCGGGCCACGGCGGCACCGTCGATGACCTTGCACGCTCCACATGGCAGGATTGGTATAAGACGGTCCGCATAGCCTACACGGAGCTAAGAAGGTCGACCGAAAAGGTCTACTATGTCGGGATGTCCCTTGGCGCGCTTTTGGGCTTGAAGCTGGCCCTCGATGAAGGCTGGGGGATCAGGGCGCTGGCGCTCATCGGGACACCGCTCACCCTGACGAGGATCGAGCGGTTTGCGGTCCCGCTCGTCCGTTACACGCCGCTTCGCTTTGCGCTTCACTCCATTGCGAAGGATTTTGAAAAGAGCGTGGGCGACCCTGAAGGGCAACTGATCTATAAGGCCGCAAGTCTTCCACGCATACCGGTCACGTCCGTTTATCAACTGGTTCATTTGCAAAAGATGCTTTTAAAAAATCTCAAACAGGTCACGAACCCCATTCTTCTGGTCCACGCCAGAGGAGACCGCGTAGCACCGCGGAAGAATGTCGATATTGTGAAAAGAAGCGTTTCATCCGACATCGTTGAAACGTTTTATCTTGAAAACTCCGAGCATGTGGTTACGATGGATCGTGAAAAGGCCACCGCTGCAGAAAAGGTTGTGGAGTTTTTTGAAAAATTCAGTTAGAAATCGGAGAAACCGCCCGCCACAAAACGCTGGCGGGCCAGGAGGGGATATGAAAAAGATATTGTTTGGCGCGTTGGCGTTGTTTGTCATCGTCGGTTTATCTTTGCCGGCGAAGGCCTATACGGGCGGAAGAAAGGGGAGCTTCAGGCTTGGTCTTTATGCCCCAGGACTTTTTGCGGGAAATAAAAATATTGATGCGATGATATCGTTCGGCATCGACGGCGAGTATTTTTTCCTTGAAAATCTCTCCGCCAACTTCCGCATAGAAGAGGCGACAGATTTCAAAATGGGAGATCCGCCCCACTCCGTCCTGACATTCGTGGCGCGCGCGCGTTACGTCTTTGACATAGGCAGTTCGGGCAAGTGGGCCGCATATATTCAAGGCGGCGGCGGCGGCGCGATCATAGGTTCGAGCCACGGCGCGGGCGATATATCCATTCCCGGAGGCGGCTTCTGGTATCAGTGGAACGACCGCTGGTCGTTTGGTGCGGATACAAATTTGCATATTCTCATCCGGGATGAAACGGCGATTGCATTCGACGTAACGCCGGTTGTCCGTTATCAATTTTAATGGATCTGAAACACCGCATCGAAGTTGCCATAGGCCGCAGGCCGGCTGATCTTCTTTTGTCAAACGGCCGCGTTGTTTCGGTGCTTGCAGACCGGATCGTCAAAACCGACGTCGCGATAGCAGACGGCGTCATTGTCGGTTTCGGTCGTTATAATGCAAAAAAGAAAATCGATTTAAAGGGCGGGTTCGTTTCTTCGGGCCTTATCGACGGCCATCTCCACATTGAAAGCACTCTTCTTTCACCCGCAGAGTTTGCGCGCGCAGTCGTCCCGCACGGCACGACATCAGTAGTCGCGGATCCGCACGAGATCGCGAATGTTTTGGGCGCCAAAGGGATCCGCTACATGCTTGAGGCGAGCGACGGCCTGCCCCTTGATGTATACCTTTCGCTCCCCTCATGCGTTCCCGCGACCAATCTTGAAACGTCAGGCGCGCGCCTGGGAGCTAAGCAGCTTAAAAAATTTGTAGGACATCCGCGCATCGTAGGGATCGGCGAGGTGATGGACTACCCCGGCGTGTTGGCTGGTCGTCCATCCCTTCTGGCAAAGACGAAGCTCATGCCCGGGATGCGCGTCGACGGCCATGCGCCGGGCCTCACGGGTAAGGATCTTTATGCGTATATCACGGCGAACATAAGTTCTGATCACGAAAGCACAAGCGCTGCGGAGGCGCTTGAAAAGCTCATGGCGGGGCTCCACATAATGATCCGCGAAGGGACGACAGAAAAAAATCTCAAAGATATTGCAAAAATGGTGACGCCCGCCAATTCGCACAGGTGTTTTTTCTGCTCTGACGATAGAAGTCCAAGCGATCTTTTGCAGCATGGCCATATCGACGATATTTTGCGAAAGGCTGTGCGTTACGGAATCCCTCCGATAACCGCACTCCAGATGGCGACGAATAATGCCCCGTACTATTTCAGACTGGCGACGAAAAAGGGCGCGGTTGCAGTGGGTTACGCCGCCGATCTCGTCGTATTCGACGATCTCAAAAGATTCGATGCGAGAATAGTGTTTAAAAGAGGCGAGGTTGTGGCCGAGGAAGGTAAAATGATTGCCGGGTGTGAGCCCCGGCACGGGGTGCGTTATAAAAACACAGTCAATCTGGGGAGGATAACGCCCAATTGCCTCGAGCTCTGGACGAATAAGAAGAGGGCGAGGGTCATCGAGATCATTCCGCAGCAGATTACAACAAGAGGGAAGATTTCATCTGTAAAAAAGGACAGGGGGCTCGTCGTTTCAGATATAAGATCGGACATTTTGAAAATCGCAGTGTTCGAAAGGCATAAAGCATCGGGTCGCGTGGGGGTGGGGCTTGTCAACGGATTCGGTTTGAAACATGGTGCTCTTGCCTCGACGGTCGCGCATGATTCGCACAATATAATTGTCGTGGGGACCAATGATGCGGATATGTTTGCTGCGGTGGATGCGCTTGCAAAAATGGGCGGTGGTTTTGTCGCGGTGGCGGGTGAAAAGGTCCGCGCCGCAGTGGAATTGCCGATAGCGGGGCTCATGACCGACGAAAGGCTGGAAGTTGTCATAGCAAAGTATGAGAGGCTTCAAAAAGCGGCGCATGAGATGGGTTCAAAGGTGGAAAACCCGTTCCTGCAGCTTTCATTCCTAGCGCTTCCGGTCATACCGGCGCTCAAACTCACGGACAAAGGTCTTGTCGATGCCAAGGCCTTCAAAATAATTTCGCTATTTTTATGACCCCTCCTTTGTAAGGAGGGGTACGGGGAGGTAGGTCTACCCCACCTTTCCTCCCCTTACAAAGGGGAGGAATCATTCTGCAAATATTGCAGGCAGCCCTTCAAGGGGAGCGTCCACAAGGACCCTGTTTTGATCACCGCCTATTAAGACCGTGCCCAACGCCTCAAGCATGGCCTGATTCGATTCACCCTGAAGCATATAGAGCGCTTTCATGCCGGAAAGGAACATCCTCAAGTTTTGCGCCTGCTCAATATCGGAACAGTCTATTGAAATGTGCAGCCACCTTTGGTCGTCCGCCCAGAAGTTTGCGAGCTCAAGCGGCACAAATTGGGGCGGCAGAACCTTTTTTATGCGGTCGGAGGATTTGAGAAACCCGAAAAAGGGCGAGTCGACGGTCACAAAGGGAAAGGTTCTGTCTTTAGAAGATGGTTTTTCAAATAACTGCTGCATCGAAATCTTCGTCCCGACGATCAAATGATTGCGGTCGGGGATCGCGAACGCGAACGGCGCCTCCGAGCCCCCCTGCGAATATATGGCGACACCGCCGATCGCTTGAGAGGCCAGCGAAACGTTCTCTTTTTCCAGCTCCTGTTTTATCACATCGACAAAATTCACTTCCCGGAAATCCCCCTGAACGATGACAAAAAAAGATATAGGCATGCCGGTATCGCCAAGGACAGCGCTCATGGCGATCATGCCGATTTTGGTTTGCGGGCCCAGAAGTGAGCGAATCGTTTTGATGGCCGTGTCATCCCCTTTGAACAGGCCGTCTTCCAGAAAATTTTTAAGCTGCGGAATCGCTGCGAGCCTGTGCGTGTCGGAGATTGCAATGAGATCTACATTTTCAGGGAGCCATTTTTTGAGCATCGCAAATTTCTGTGGTGTGGAAAGCGAAGGATCATAGCGAAGCAGGTGCAATGTGTCGCTTGAAAGGCGGAGTAAAATTGCGACGACGGCAAGCGCTGCAACCAGAAGAGTGATTTTTAGCCAGACCGTCTTCTTTATCTTCGGCATTTTTATCTTCATAATGAAGTCCATGCCTCCACGAGCTCCGCTATTGCCTCGCGCGCCTTTATAGCACAATACTCGATTTTGTGCAGCGCCAAAGTGTCCTTGGGGTGATGGACAAGGTGGCCGGCGACGCGGTTCAAGGACATTTTTCCATTCGCGCCTATCACGTCATTCATATCGGGCAGCGCCACATCAAGGGGATCCAGGATGGCGCGCACCACAATCGCCGGGACGCCTGCCGCAAGGCAGCGCTCCATGAATGATGAGCTTTCCATGTCGATTGCAAGGGCGTCATGTTCGGTGCCTATAAAGGCCTTCTCGTGCGGTGTGGGTATCACCCTGCCCACGGTGACGAGTCCGCCCCTCATCGCCTTGAGCTCTTTCTGTCTGCAGATACTTCCGGCTTTATCGACAAGAGATGTATCGGCGGAATATGAGCGGCCGTTTTCCTGGTCAATGACAGTGGTTGCAATGATCAGGTCGCCGGCGCTCATGTGGGGCGTCGTCCCGCCCGCATAACCGACGTTGAGGCAAAAAGACGGCTTGAAATTGGAAAGGCAATAATCGACCGCGTTTTGCATCGCCATTTTCCCGATGCCGCTCCTCACCAGAAGGATGTCCCGTTTATTCAACTGGCCGCGGGTTATGACAGAGGGTTTTATGTGTATCTTTTCGTCTACGGTCATCTTTGAGTGGACGATCCTTATCTCATCGTCCAGCGCCGCAATGATTGCGATCAGATCTTTGTTCATAAGAGGGTCCAGCGGGCCATTCTCAATGCATCTTTAATCGAATCACCTGTTTTTAACGCAACCGTCGCCTCAAAGCCGGAATGGACCATGCAGTTCCCGCAGCGCCTGTCTTTTCCGGGGCCGTACCGGTTCCAATCGACACCATCCATGAATTCGGCAAATGTTTCAAAATGTTTGTCGGTTATGAGATAGCAGGGCGCCTTCCACCCCTTGATATTGTACGTGACGTTGCCCCACGGTGTGCAGTCAAATTCGCGGAGGCCGGCCAGAAAATCAAGATAAAGCGGTGTGGACCAGATGCGCTTGCCGTTTCCCGTCTTTCGAATAGATAAAAACTTTTCGTTTATCTCTTTTTTCGTCAGGAAGACCGACTGGTCCGCGACGTCTTCATAACAATAGCTTGGCGAGAGCAAAATCCCGTGGACGCCGAGCTTATCCAGCAGGCCTATGAGCTGGCAGATTTCCGAATTGGATGTTTGCTTATAAATGGTCGTGTTTGTGCAGACTGTGAAACCTTTGGACAGGGCCGATTTGATTCCATCTACAGCCTTCGCATATGCGCCATCTTTTTCGACGATTATGTCGTGTGTCTTTTGAAGGCCGTCGATATGAACATTGATGTTGAAATAGGGGTGCGGTTTGAAGAGCGACAATTTTTTGTCGAGGAGCTGGCCGTTCGTGCAAAGATAGACGACCCTGCCGCGCTTCAAGATCTCACGGGTAAGCTCGCTTATCTCCGGATACAAGAGGGGCTCGCCGCCGCAGATCGATACGACAGGCGCGTCGCATTCATCGACGGCCTTGAGGCACTTTTCGATCGGAACCATCTTTGAGATCGTATCTTTGTATTCGCGGATGCGCCCGCACCCCGAACATGTGAGGTTACACGCGTGAAGCGGCTCCAGCATCAGAACAAGCGGAAATCGCTTGGTTTTTGCCTTTTTCTGCCGGGAGATATACCTCGCTATTGAGACGGTCTGTTTGAATGGAAATCGCATAATTGGGCGATTTGCTATCAGAATGCGGCGAGAAAAGCAAGGCTTTGGCCCTTTACCTTTAACCCATTATTTCTTATATCGTGGTTATTATAAGGGGCTTTTATGAAAAGGGAGAAATCAACCGGTCATTTTGAAAGGGCCAAACGCGTCATGCCGGGCGGAGTCTCTTCGCCGGTCAGGGCCTTCAACGGTGTCGGCGGAATTCCACCCTTTATAGCCAGGGCAAAGGGTTCGCACATCTGGGACGTGGATGGGAATGAATACATCGATTATGTCGGAAGCTGGGGGCCTGCAATTCTTGGCCATGCACATCCGAAAGTAGTGGCTGCATTAAATGACGCCATAGAGAACGGCACGAGCTTTGGCGCGCCGACCGAGCTTGAGACGCATCTCGCCTTGATGATATGCGACGCGATCCCTTCGATGGAGATGGTGCGCTTCGTAAATTCAGGGACCGAAGCGACGATGAGCGCGATCCGCCTTGCGCGTGGCGTGACGGGCCGGCCAAAGATCGTAAAATTCGAGGGCTGCTACCATGGCCATGCCGATTCGCTTTTGGTCAAGGCGGGTTCGGGTGCCGCGACTTGCGGCGAGCCGACGTCGGCCGGTGTCGTCGAAGATGTGATCAGACATACGATCGTTTGCAGGTATAATGATCTGGACGGTTTCAGTGATGCCATGAAATCGCACGGAAAAGAGGTCGCATGTGTCATCGTGGAACCGGTTGCGGGAAACATGGGATGCGTTCCGCCAAAGGAGGGATTTCTGGAGGGGCTCCGCGAGGTAACGGAACGCAGCGGCGCACTCCTCATCTTTGACGAGGTGATGACGGGCTTCAGGGTAGCATTCGGCGGCGCGCAGGAAAGATATAAAATCAAACCGGATTTGACGTGTTTGGGCAAAATCATCGGCGGGGGCTTGCCGGTCGGCGCTTACGGCGGCAGGCGCGAAATAATGGAAAAGGTTTCGCCCCTTGGGCCCGTTTATCAGGCCGGAACGCTTTCGGGAAATCCGCTCGCAATGACCGCCGGGATCAAAACAATAGAGATTCTTTCGGTCCCGGGCGTTTATAAAAAGCTAGATGAAATTTCAAAATCGCTCACAGACGGCAGCAGTGAAGTTTTTAAGGGTAATCACATTGCGCATCAGATAAATCGCGTCGGCGCAATGTGGTCGATCTTTTTTACGGATCGTCCGGTTGTCGATTTCGTAACGGCCACGGAAAGCGATTGCAAAAAGTTCAGGCGGTTTTTCCATTTCCTTCTGGATCGCGGCATTTATCTTGCGCCTTCGCCGTTTGAATCTGCGTTCGTATCGCTCGCGCATACGGATGATGACATAAAAAAGACGGTCAGTATCGTGAACGAGTGGGCGAAAGGCGAGAGAAGATGACAGACAAGAGAGACGATTGGTATGTTGCATACGGCATCTATAGTATTGTGGGAATACAACTGGCCGTCTCTGTAGTCGCGGGGCTGTTTTTCGGCAACTATATCGACAAAAAGATCGGCACAACGCCGTGGCTCACGATAATCGGCTTGATTTTGGGCTCTGTCGGCGGCTTTTATAATTTGTTTCGTATTGTAAATTGGCATCGTGACCGCAAAGGGCCTCAAAAATGAAACGCATAAGGATAATTGCAATTATAATTGCCGCTTTGATGGCCGTGGTGTCGCTCTATTTCCAATCAATGCAGATAACATTGTCCGTAATTGCGGGCTCGGCAATTGTGATCGCAAGTTTCGAGCTTCTTTATTTTATTATTTCAAGGGCGTTCGGAAAACCCAGAAAATCGGCCGCCTTCATAGTGATAACAGCCTTGTTAAAATTTGTACTGCTGGGCTTTATCCTCTGGTACGTCGTGATCCGCGTTCCGGTCCACACGCTTGCATTTTTGGTTGGGCTTTCGACAATTGTTGCGGCCATTATTGTTGATGAGGCCTGCAATCTGTTAAAGAGGACGGCAGCATGACTAATATAATAGAAGCGGTGCCCTGGATCGCAAAAGAGCTTTCCATTCCGGTTCAAATAAATGAAGAAAACCTTCATATAGCGACGGCGGTCTTTGTCGCCGTTATTCTTACAATTGCATCGTTTCTCGCGTGGAGGAGGCTTAGAAAAACGGATGAAAATATCATTCCGTCCAGAAAGTTTTCCTTCGCAACACTGTTTGAGCTTATGGTCGAATCGCTCCTCCACCTGATGGAGGATATCATAGGCCCTAAGGCCAGAAAACATCTGCCGCTTATTGGAACGCTCTTTATCTATATACTCACCTGCAATCTCATAGGTGTCGCCCCGGGATTCGTCCCGCCGACGGATAATATAAATACAAACTTTGCGTGCGCGATCTGCGTCTTTTTGTATTACAATTTCGCGGGGATAAGGGAACACGGATTATTAAAATATTTCAGGCACATGGCCGGACCTGTCATATGGCTTGCACCCCTCATGATTACGATTGAACTCACAAGCCATCTGGTCCGGCCCGTTTCTCTCTCCGTCCGTCTCTTTGGAAACATGATGGGGGATCATGTTGTCTTGGGGATATTTTCGGACATGGTGCCGCTATTTGTCCCTATTGCGTTTATGGGCCTTACGATTTTTGTGGCATTTATTCAGGCATTTGTGTTTAGTCTTCTATCCATTGTATATATAGCACTGGCAACACATTCTGAAGGAAATTAAGGAGGGAGAAAATGAAACGATCTATTGTAAAATTTGTCGGTTTCACACAGTTTTTTTTAGCGTCCACAGCGGCATTTGCACAGGAGCAGGTGGCAACATCCGGCGGCGGCAATTTGAAATGGGCGCTTGCCATCGCCTCCGGTTTTGGCATAGCAATAGCCGCCTTTGGAGGCGCTCTTGGACAGGGCCGGGCGGCCACGGCGGCGCTTGAAGGGATCGCCAGAAATCCGGAGGCGTCCTCAAGGATACAAACACCGCTGATCATATCGTTGGCGCTCATTGAGTCTTTGGTTATCTACGCCCTGGTTATCGCGTTTTTGTTGCAGGGAAAGATATAATTATTTGCCCGCCAAAAAACTTGGCGGGCTCTCGAAGTGGCGAACAAAAATTTCTGTGAAATTTTAGTGCCACTTCGGAGCGCCCTTAGCTCAGCGGATCAGAGCACCTGGCTACGGACCAGGGGGTCGCAGGTTCGAATCCTGCAGGGCGCGCATAAAAATTATTTACATCCTTCAACCGCTTCTTTTGCATCTTTGACCGTTATAACTCCAGCAACATCCCAGCTTTTGATTCCGAAAACTGTTTTCCCCAGTTTGTGAGCAATCGCAATCTCTGAAAGCGTTCCCTCGCCGCCGCCGATTGCAATGAGGACGTCTGCGGTGTGGGCAATTATCGCATTTCTTGCATGACCCATGTTTGTGGCGATCGGAATTGTTACGTAAGAATTTGCAGAATCCGTCGAAGGCGTCGGCAAAATTCCTACGACAATTCCGCCCGCTTCTTTTGCGCCTTTAGCTGAAGCCTCCATGACACCGGAAAGTCCACCGTTCACAAGAACCCAGCCGTTTTTCGCAATTTGTCTCCCGACTTCTTCAGCTGTTTTTCTTTCTTCACCTGACGCATTCGATGCGCCGATGACGGCAACCATTTTTTTCATAAAGCCCTCCTATATTCCCCTCCTTTGTCCGCCAAAGGCGGATCCGCCTCTGGCGGATAAGGAGGGGTTAGGGGAGGTAGACCGTGATCTACCCCACCTATCCTCCCCTTACAAAGGGGAGGAACCTTCGCGTAATTTTCTGATCCTTCTCTCTCCCAAAAATCTTCCAATCCTGACGCCGAAGCTCTCATTTAAATCAATCGCCTGATACGGGCAGATTTCATGGCAGCAGTAACACTGGACACAATTTTTATTGATTACGTGCGGTGTTGAAAGGGGGATTGCTTCGCTTTGCTCGCAATGACAAAAAGTTGCTTCTATTGCGCCGACAGGGCATGCCTTCACGCACAAGCCGCATTTTTGGCATTTCTTTTTATCTATCTTTGGTTTGATCCAGAGTCCGCCCCAGATTCGATCGATTACAAATAATGATATCCACCAGTCCCGCATCCCCTTTGTGAACGTTTTGGGAAGATTGAATGAGCGGGGCCTACAACTTGCAACGCTTTCGCCGACAATGTTTATTTTATCTTTGCCGCTCCAAACACCTAACATCTCCGCTGCTTCAAGCGTATCGACATGTTTCGGTTCAAGATCGATGAGCCTCGCACAGACGGCGTCAACCGCGTGATGATTTGTCCCGGCAACAATCGTATCCATTTTGACAAGACTTCCGGCGGAAGGCCCGTTTCCCTCCATAGCAACAATTCCGTCAACAAGATTGAGTGCGGGTTTTGCAATTTCGGCGATTCTCACCACAAGTTTTGCGAATTCGGTCCGATCGATGTTTTTCTGATGGTAACGGGTTTTCTGCATCCCCGGAACGCATCCGTAAAGATTCTTTGCCGCGATGGTCAGCACGGTCAGGCCGTGTGTTTTAAATCTTGGGAGATTGACGACAAGATCGGCTTCCAAAACCGGTTTTGCTATCAATGTGTCGCCCTGAATAACACTGCCTTCGCGCTCAAAGACTTTTTCAACTACACCATGGCGTTTGCATACATCGCGGATGCCTGTCCTTTCCCAAACGGTATCAATCGGGAATATGCCGTTTGCGCTGTCGCCGACCCAGACTTTGCAGCCGAATTCTTTGAATAGAATTATCGCGGCCTCCAGAAATGCGGGATGAGTTGTTATGCCCATCTCCGGCGGATACGCCCCCAGCATGTTGGGTTTTAAAAGGACGGTCTTTCCCGAAATCCCTTGAGTGGAGAAACCGATCTTTGAAACTGCGTCGCGCAGGACGGCCAAAATTTTATCCGAGTTGTATTCCGTGCAGCGGAAGAGCCCGACTGTGCGTTCCATAAGGGGATTAGTTATCCTATTGCCGTAAGGCGGTCAAATACAGTATGTGAAGTTTTCCCCTCCTTTGTAAGGAGGGGAAAGGGGAGGTAGATCTACCCCACCTGACCTCCCCTTACAAAGGGGAGGACCAATATGACGCAAGTTAAACCGCTCGTCGCAGTTTTGACATCCCACACCGAACTTCGTGAGGAAATAACATCATTTTTGAAAGGGCATTTTGGACACGCCGATTTCATCGGCCCCTGGCATCCGTTTATCCATACGCATTATTATGAACCGGAGATGGGCCCGGATTTGAAGAGATGCATAATCTCATTTGAAAAACTCATTTCGGCCGAAAAACTTCCTGACATGAAATCGTGGACCAAAGAGGTCGAGGATAAGTATCGTGTCGACGGAAAGCGAAATATAAACATCGATCCCGGCTATGTGGATCTCCACAAAATGATTTTGGGATCGGGCAAGGGCGGCGGGCATATGATGTTCGTCGGGAAGGGCGTATATGCCGACATGCTTCTCTGGTACGGCAAGGGGTGGCAGCCGCTTCCCTGGGCCTATCCCGATTTCAAAGACGGGACATACTTCAAGGAGTTAGAAGAAATAAGAAAAAGATTTAAAGAGCAGATTCCTCATTGAGCAAATGCGCCGGCGAACTGGGCATCCCATACGACCATCGGATCGTAAGGTAAGAAATAAGGATCTTCTTCCTGTTCGATCATCGTGAGCGCGCCGTCTTCAATTGCGCCATCGACATTTTCTGTCCAATCCGTTTCCTCATCAATTCCTGTTATCTCATCTTCAAACTCATATGAAGATATTTCTTCTACAGCCGCTGACTGTGCGCCTGAAGGAATCGGCATTACCTGCGCTTGCCTTAAGCTTGGAGTTCCGCCGGATGGGCTGGGAGAGCCGGTTCCAGAGCTTCCGGAGCTGCCGCCGGGCTCGATTGCCGGCCGCTCCGAAATACCGATACCGGCGTTCAATTTCAGCCAGAATTTTATATATGTCACGGATAGGTTTATTCCTCCGTGGTTGACTGCGCCATTTGCCTTATCCTGTGCCAGGAAGGCCCTTCTGACATCGTCGGGGAGTGAATTCCAGCTGTCGACTATTGTCTTTGCCCTCGCGTCAAGGACATTAGGATAATAAGCAAGGTCCTTGTTGTCTTTGACAAGCATGTCCTTTATTCTCGATAGATTGATACCCTCCGGCGTTATCTCTTCATTATTAGCATCATATTCCCATGGTTTTTCGGCCGGCGAGAGCGCCAGACGCTCGTTTATCCCGAAATTTAACAGGGGGCCGGCCAGTTCCATAAATAAACTTGAGAGGTGCCCGCTCGAATCGCGGCCGCCCAACGCTTTTTGTAAAGGTCTTGGCAGCCACTCGTAAGCGCCAAGCAGCCTTTCCGCCTTTGCCCTGGCGATTTTGAAATATAGAGGATCTGCCAGTTCCTGTTTGTGAGAGACAATTTGGGCGTAGATGGGGGCAAGCCTCTTTGCCTCGCCGAGACGGACTTTCTTGACCACCCGGAGCAGCTGAAAGGGCAGCGCACCCTTGTTCGTAGATCTTGTCAGATCAATGATGAAATCGGCCTTTCGATCAATGTCGTAGTTTGACCATTCGTCGATCGCCGCGTTCGCGAGATACTTGACCAATTCAACGTCGCCGCCGAACGCCGTGTCCGTCCACAATTGTCTTTCCACCTCTCCCGCTGTCGGGTTCACTTCTGCAGCGATTTTTCTGGCCGTCTCTCTTGCCCATTCTCCGGCCGCAGCGCGGATCTCGACGTCCTTTTTCTGCGCAAAGAAATCCGTGACGACCGATCTCACAAATGCGCTTGGGAGCCCCCCATATAGCGGCAGGGAATTTTGTATATAATCCTTCGCCGTTTTTTGCGAATCTTCATTTTTGGAAACCAACTCGTACCAGCCGCTGATGACCTCATAGGCGAGATAGAGCAGGCCGTTTTTATCCAAAGCAGACAATCTCTTTGCAAGTATTACGTTGTCTTTATCGTCTTTCAATCCCTCCAGTTGACTCAAGACCACGCTTAGCTTCGGTTCCCCGACGAGCGAGTCGATACCGATTGAAGCCGGTTTTAAGAATGGATTTGTCGCCCTCATTCTCCTTCTCACTTCGCTTTGAGTGTCGGCCTCGGGTTCTACAGGCTTCGTTTTTTCAGCGGGTTTTTTGACGAAGAAGCCTTTAATCGTACTGCCCAGCTCCCCAAATGCCCGGTGCAACGAAATGAGTCCTTTGCGCAGGGCATTGACTGCCTTGCCCGCCTCTTCCATTTCTTTGCCCACGATTTTCCACGTTTTGATAATTCTTAGCAGGGCAAGGACGCCGGCGGTGGCGCTTCCCAATATCCAGAGCATTGTTTTCCATTGTTCGCTTATGAATTTAAAAAAACCATTGTTGTGATCGCCCGATTGAGGCCCCGAATGACCCTGACCGGGCAGCGGAGCGCACCGATCATTTATTATTTCTTGAATTCTTTCATCAGCCGTGAGGGTTCGTTCGCAAACAAGTGTTCCTTGGTCGAGTTTGGAAGAAGGTGCCGATAATGCCGGCATAAATTGCGGTTGGCGGATACAGAGGTCTTCATTATGAAGTATGTTATTTGTGATTGAGTCCCTCTGCCCATCCGATAATATCGTGCATTGGGGCATGTTTGAAATAATGCCCTTGATCTGCTGCGCAAGCGCGTTCGGCTCTTGACTGGTGTAAGAATCCGCCGGCGCCTGCGGTTCTTGAGAGTTTTGGGCGGAAGCCACAAGAATCGGAGAACTGTAAAATGAACTTACATTATCTAAGGTGCAAGAATTCGGGGTGCTCATTATCTCTCCTTCCCATCCCAATCCACATGGCCCAAAAAAAAGGCCCCCCTGAATATTAGAGGGCCCCCATAAGGAAACCTACTAGCACGCTTTTCACCGGCTCTCAATCCCCAAATCATATTGGCGCCCCTTTCCTGACAAAACCTGTGTTGAAAGTCAGCGCCACGAACGGAGAAGAGGAGCATGGGTTCTTTTGTTTTGTCGCCTAAATTTTCAGCTTTAAGCCCCTGTATTTCAATAAGAAAAATAATGGGTGTGTTTATACTACCCCTCTGCATAAAGCGTGCTCTAAACGCTATTTGCGGGGTGAGGTATTTTCAACCCAGTGTAATCAAAAGGGTATAAAGCGATGTGTATACGGATTGTCCCTATTGTTGGGCAAGCGGGGGTGCGAATATTTCCGAAAAAAACGCTATTGGGCGGCCATCTTTCTTAGCGTGATGACAAACGGGGCGCCTGACTTCTTTGTCTTTTTCGGTGTTTCTACCGAGAAGCGGTCTTGCGCCAGACCCTGTATCTCTTCAATCAAGGTATCTGTGGAGCCGTGAAAACTGCCGGAAAGTTCTGTGAGCTCGCGGCTGGAAAGTGAGACGGATAGACGGTTGATCTGCGGGCAGCGTTTGAGATTCTTAATTATAAGGTTCGCATCGTTGTAACTGGTCGTCCCGACGATGGCGATTGAGAGCGGCTGTTCCTCCTCCTGTCCCACCGCCCCGAGGGAGAATAAAAGCAAAAAGCTTACGAATATGATGGATAATTTTTTCATCATGTCGCCAAACAAAACGATTCGACCCTTTCGATTTCTATCATCGCATGGTCGTCGCCATTCGTGATGATAATTGTTCCGTTTTCGACGTCAATGCGTTTCAGCGTTCCGTTATATAGGATGCCGAAGGCGATGATCTCGACGCGCTTGCCTTTCGCCTCAAGAAGGGCCTGTATCAGGGCATCCTCTTCGATCGTTTCCGACTGTTTTTTCGGCATTCGGCACTTGTAGCTGAACATTCGGATAAGGTCAAGCAGCGCACCGAACGTTTGCAAATTTTCTTTCGGGGAAGAGGATGTTGGAGCTGCGCCACTCCCTCCGGCTACTCGTCGTGAAAATATTGCTGGTCTTATGTGAGTTAGGTGTCTTGCCGCGCTACATTCAACAATTAAGTGCAACACTGCCCCCGATAAACCTCCAAGGGCGTTTTGAAGTCAAGACACTTCCTCGGCCTCCTATTT
>Ga0315291_10000651_pt1 | contig 46211 bp, 58 predicted proteins | sample YL17G12_20_MG_FD_203070 | JGI IMG/M metagenome (GOLD analysis project Ga0315291, IMG submission 203070) | Sediment microbial communities from Yellowstone Lake, YNP, Wyoming, USA - YL17G12_20 | ecosystem: Environmental > Aquatic > Freshwater > Lake > Sediment | place: USA: Wyoming | collected...
TAACTAAAGATTGCAGTGACCAGTTTATCATTAAATTCGTTCTAGTCTCTATCATAATCTTAACTCCTTTTTACTTTTCTAACCTCTATTTCCATTACAATTTTGCAGACATTTTAACACATAACTGAAGATATATAAAAGAGATAATAGGGCGGTCTCGGAGGTAGCTCCCCAGGTGGCTCCCTAAGCAACCCCCGAGGCTACTCCCCAGGTTACTCCCTAAGTCGCTTCCTAAGTCGTCTCCCAGGCTGCCTCCTAAGCGGTCTCCCAAGTTACTTCCTAAGCAACCTCCCAAGTGACCTGGGAAGCGACTCCGGAAGCGACCTCCGAGGCGACTCCCCAAGCCACCTACGGGGTCACCCCCTAGGTGATACCCCCTATCTAAGCAATTTTCAATGTAAAATTTTCAATTTCCAATACTTAGAAGAAAAAATCGGTTGACAAAGGCATTAGTTATAACTAATGTTTAAATGAGTAAAGTTATGTTCAATTTCACTAAAGAAATGGCAAAAATCTTAAGACGCCTAAGAGAAAATGCTAATCTTACCCAAAAAGAAGTGGCAACCAGAATGGGCATTAAAACCAAATACGGTCAAAGTCTGATTGCCCAGATAGAAATGGGAGAGGTGAAAAATCCAAGTTTACGAACAATCCTTGATTATCTCAGAGCCTGCGGTGGGTCGTGGGTGGAGTTTTTTAAGGAACTGGATATAATTGATTTTAAGATGAGACACGAAAAGATGATTGCTCAAGTTCACCCCGCCCTTCTTGGAACTTGGCGCGGGGAAATGAAGGGCGGGGTTCATCCACCGCCAACCGAAAGAAAGATTCAACGGGATGCGATGAGATATGAAATCGGTGTCGAATTCCCATCCAAAGAAAAAGAAGAGATTGATTTTGACCGACTGAAAAAACAGATTAAAGATAAAGTTACAGCTTCAGTGAGCAAAGAAAATAACGCCCTCTCCTCAGTCCTCTCCCATCAAGGGAGAGGAGAGGATGCGGTTATTGCTGATTATCAGAAATTTGCCTTAGAATATTTTGAATTTTTAGCGACATTGAATAAAGCAGGAACGAAGATGGTTACCGAGAAATATCAAAGAGCTGGTTTAAAACTGAACCTGCTTTTTAAAATTAAGAAGATTATTAATTCAGTTCTGCGCGGTGAGATTAAACGGATTTCGTCGAAGAAACCGTTGCCCACTGAAAAGCAGGAGAAGATGGCAATTGGCTTTACTAAGTATCGAATAAGAATCGAGAAGTTTGAAGCGGAAGCCCATAAGCTTTTGTGTGAAATGGGAGTTCAAACTCCCTTATTTTCGCTCTACAAGGATTTTGTCCGTGAGGCTTACCGGGCATTGAAGAAATATTATGGCAAAGTGCCAGCCGAAAAATTGACAGAAATTCTGGATAAAATTGTTAAGGATTGGCAGCAGGAGGGTTTGAAGGAAAACGTGTTATCGAAGCTAAAGGAGAGAATAATGACTACTTTTGCTAATTTGAGATTGAAGGGGATGGTCTAACCGAATTACCAAAAAACGTCTCGGATTTACCAACTCGTGCCTTAGTAGTTTGACCAGTCTTGATTTAAGTATTTTTACCCAAGATTATCATATTCAAATATTTATTAACGAATTACTTGACAATCTAAAAAATTTTGCTACATTTAAAGACTATGTTGAAAGATGCCGAAAAAATTAGAATTAAGCTAAAGGCTTATGACCATAGAATATTAGACCAATCGGCACGGGATATTGTGGAAGCCGCCCGCCGAACCGGCGCCATGGTATCCGGTCCAATCCCCTTGCCGACTAAACGGTCGCTTTATACGGTTTTGCGTTCACCTCACGTCGATAAAAAATCAAGAGAACAATTTGAAATAAGAATACATAAAAGATTAATCGAAATTTCTAATGCCACCGCCGAAATGGTCGACGCCTTAATGAAATTAGAGGTTCCGGCTGGAGTGGAAGTGGAGATAAAATCAGCATGATCGGTCTCTTAGGTAAAAAAGTTGGGATGACTCAAATCTACTCGGATAAGGGCGATGTTATTCCAGCTACGATACTTAGGGTTGGACCATGTTTTGTGGTTCAAAAGAAGACGAAAGAGAAAGACGGCTACGAGGCACTCCAGATTGGTTTTGAGAAGGCAGAGGATTTGAATAAACCGGTGGCTGGTCATTTTAAAAAGAATAATGTTACCGCCTGCCAAGAACTGGCGGAAATCCAAGTGGCTAATGCAGCAGAATTTAATTTAGGACAGGAAATTAAGGTAAATGTTTTTAATCCGGGTGAAAAAGTAGCCGTGACCGGCTTGACCAAAGGACGGGGCTTCAGCGGTGGAATGAAACGTTGGGGTTGGCATTGCGGACCAGCTTCACATGGTTCGATGTCGCATCGCCGACCTGGCTCGGCTGGGTCAGGTTCCAGTCCGGGTCGGGTCTTGCGGGGTAGACATTCACCTGGACAATATGGTAATGAGCAAGTGACGATAAAGAATTTAAAGATCGCCAAAGTGGATGCGGATAATAATTTGCTTTTTGTGAAAGGTGCCGTACCAGGCTCAAAAAACGGTTTGGTGATGGTGAAGAAAATAAAATGATAACAGAAATTTTGTCGGCATCGGGTGAAAAGCAAGAAAAGATTGAATTGCCCGATAATATTTTCCAACAGAAGCCTAACCCAAGTTTAGTCTGGGAGGCGGTTAACAATTTTCTGGCAAACCAGCGTCAAGGCACGGCTAAGACTAAAACCAAAGGTGAAGTGAGGGGTGGTGGCAAAAAGCCTTGGCGACAGAAACACACCGGACGGGCTCGGGCTGGTTCGATTCGTTCGCCCATCTGGGTCGGGGGTGGAACCGTTTTTGGACCTTCGCCCCGCGACTATTCTTTCCACCTGCCCAAAAAGAAACGACGTAAAGCCCTGTTAGTCGCCCTGACCGATAAAGTTAAAACGAGCAATTTGAAAATAATTTCGGATGTACCAAAAGATGTTATTAAAACCAAAGAAATAGTGAAAATTCTTGCCGGGTTCGGCGTGACCGAAGGTCGAACCTTGTTATTATTAGATTCGGTCTCGGAAAATCTGGTTCGTTCGACCCGCAATATTCCGAACCTCGATTTGAAAAGCGCCAAAAATTTAAATGTCTATGATGTAATTAGCGCCGACCAGGTCATTTTTACTAAAGCAGGTATCGAACAATTTATTTCGGAAATCGGCAATAAAATAATTGAAGAAAAAGCCGAGGCTAAATAATGGTCGAACCGCATAAAATAATCATTCAGCCAATCGTTACCGAAAAAGCCGTGCGGCTGCGGGAAAGTGATAACCAATATAGTTTTAAAGTTAAATCGGATGTCAATAAAATTGTGATTCGGCGCGCGGTCGAGAAACTATTTAACGTTAAAGTTGAGAAAGTGCGAGTGATGAATTACTTGGGAAAGCCGAAACGGATGGGCGTGTTTCTGGGAAAGCGTTCGGATTGGAAAAAGGCAATTGTGACCTTGAAGAAGGGTCAGAAGATTGAAAGCTTAGGACGGGCATGAGCCTAATGGTTTACGAAATGGAGAATAATGGGAATTAAATTTTATCGTCCAATGACGTCGGCACGTCGATATTATTCGGTATCGACTTTTGAGGATATTACTACCAAGAAACCCCACAAGTCATTACTTTTACCCAAACGAAAGCGGGGTGGTAGAAATAACCAGGGTCGGCTCACGGCTAAATACCGCGGGGGTGGTGAAAAACAGCATTTACGGATAGTTGATTTTAAACGCGACAAATCGGGAATTCCGGCAAAAATAGTCTCAATCGAATACGACCCGAACCGCTCGGCTCGAATCGCCCTGCTATCTTATAGAGATGGTGAATATCGTTACATTTTAGCCCCGGAAGGAGTCCGGACCGGGGAAGAGATAATGTCCGGACGTAATATTGCAATTAAAATCGGTAATGCAATGCCGATTCAAGATATTCCAGTCGGCGTCGAAATTCATAATTTACAACTTTATCCTGATTATAATTCCTATTTGGTTCGAAGTGCGGGAACCTCGGCGCAAATCTTAGCGAAAGAGGAAAACCATGCGGTTATCAAGCTGCCCTCCGGTGAAATCAGAAAATTTGCCCTGAATTGTTATGCAACAATCGGCAAAGTTTCCAATGCCGAGCATAAGGATATCTCAATTGGTAAAGCGGGTCGGTCAAGACACCGTGGCATCCGACCAAGGACCCGAGCCGTGGCGATGAATCCGATTGACCATCCAATGGGTGGCGGCGAAGGTAAATCATCCGGTGGGCGACATCCTTGTTCCGAAAAGGGCTTTATTGCGAAAGGTAAAAAAACCAGAAAACATAAAAAGCATTCCAGTAAACTAATCATGCAACGGAGAAAATAATGAGCAGATCAACGAAAAAAGGTCCCTATATTGACGAAAAACTTTTTAAGAAGATGAAGAAGATGATCGAATCGGGTGAAAAGCGAACGATTAAGACCTATGTCCGGCGCTGTGTGATTCCTCCTGAGTTTGTTGGCTATACAATTGCGGTGCACACCGGTAATCGATTTTTGCCGGTCTATATTACGGAACGAATGGTCGGGCATCGCTTAGGTGAATTTGCCCCGACCCGAACCTTCCGCGCTCATTCCGGTCAGCGCCGCGAGAAAAAAGAGGAAGTGGTAACCAAGAAATAAGTTAGAATTATGGAAGCAAAGGCATTTTGTTATTATCAACGAGTTTCAGCCAAGAAGATTAACCGCATTCTGGCATTAATTAGAAATCGAGCAGTGCCCGAAGCACTGAACATCTTGACTTTCTTAGCCAAGCCGACCAAACGGAGTGTGCTTAAAACTTTGCATTCGGCGGTAGCCAATGCAATTAGCTTGGCGGGTAAAGCAAAATTAGCTGAAGCGGATTTGTATGTTAAGAAAGCGATTGTTAATGGCGGTCCAATGATGAAACGGTGGCAAGCTGGTCCCCGGGGCAGTGCAACAATCATCCGAAGACGTACTTCCCATATCTGTATCGTCGTGGCAAGTAAAGAAGGAGTAAAGAAATAATGGGACAAAAGACTCACCCCATAGGTTTTCGTCTGGGAATCACGAAAGATTGGAAGTCAGCTTGGTTTGATGAACGGAATTATCGACGCTATTTATTAGAAGATTTAAAAATCCGTCGTTATATTAAAGCAAAACTTCCGGAGGCAATGATTTCCGACATCGATATAAAACGAGTGGCTAATCGAACTTCGATAACGATTCATACCGCGCGCCCGGGTATGGTTTTTGGTACCCGGCGTCAGGCATTGGATACTTTGCGCGAGGAGATTAAACGTTTGATTGGACGTGATGTTATGATTTCGGTTGAAGTCGTGAGGGTGCCCGAATTAGAAGCGCAATTAGTTGCCGAAAACATTGCCCGACAATTAGAACAACGCGTCGCCCACCGACGCGCAATGAAACGGGCGGTAACCCAAGCCATGAGATTAGGTGCGCTCGGGATTAAGATTCAGGCGTCCGGACGGTTGGGTGGAGTTGAAATTGCCCGTTCCGAACGCTATCTTGCAGGCAGGGTGCCGCTGCAAACTTTACGAGCCGATATCGACTATGCAATTGATGTGGCAAAGACGATTTACGGAACCTGCGGGGTCAAAGTCTGGATTAATAAAGGACAGGTCGCCACGAATTAGGGGTAATAATCAATGTTAATGCCCAAACGAACTAAATATCGAAAACAACAAAGAGGACGAAGAAAAGGAAAAGCTACTGCCGCTAATAAGCTTGACTTTGGCGAATTCGGTTTACAAGCACTCGAACCAGCCTGGATAACCGCTCGACAGATTGAAGCAGCGCGGGTAGCAATTACGCACTTTATGAAGAAAGCGGGAAAACTTTGGATTAGAGTGTTCCCGGATAAGCCAGTATCTAAAAAACCAGCCGAAACCCGAATGGGAAAGGGTAAAGGACCCCCGGAATTCTGGGTCAGTGTGGTAAAACCGGGTCGGATACTTTTTGAGATCGATGGTATTGGCGAACAAAATTCGAGGATTGCCCTGCGGCTGGCAGCAAGTAAATTGCCGATTAAAACCAAAGTGATGCAACGCGAGGAGATTGGTTATGAAGCCTTCTGAAATACGCAATATGACCGAAGATGAGATGAAGCGAGCGCTGGTAGCTTTGCAGGATGAATATTTTAAGCTTCGGTTGCGCCGGAGTAGCGAAGAATTACCAAACCCTTTACGGTTAAGAACGGTTCGTCGAGGTATCGCAAGAATGTTAACCGTTCTGCGCGAACTTGAACTTAAAAAAAGTACTAAGGTAGAAAAGAGTAAGGATGCGAAAGCATAGAAAAACTTTAATCGGAGTGGTCAAGAGTAATCGAATGCAAAAAACGGTAGCGGTGGCAGTTGAAAATTTCCAGTTTCATCCGAAGTTAAAAAAGTATCGTCGCAGTCATAGTAAAATATATGCTCATGATGAAAAAAATGACTGCAAGGTTGGAGATAAAGTTTTAGTAATGGAAACAAGACCCTTATCGAAACTTAAGCGCTGGCATGTGGTAAAAAAGGTATGAAAATGTTTAATTTCATCGGTATTCAAAAATAGCGCTATGATTCAAGACTTTAGTCGATTAGTTGTCGCGGATAATACCGGAGCAAGAAAAGCAATGGTGATTAGGGTTATAGGCGGTTCGAGGCGACGTTTTGGTCGGCTGGGCGATGTTGTTATGGTCACGGTTAAAGACGCATTGCCCAATGCTTCAATTAAAAAGGGGGATAAAGCCCGTGCCGTTATAGTGCGAACGCGTAAAGAGCAGAGACGAACGGACGGATCTTATGTTCGATTCGATGACAATGCTTGTGTTTTAATTGACGATAAAGGCGAACCGAAAGGGACAAGAGTATTTGGACCGGTGGCACGCGAATTACGAGAAAAAAAGTATACAAAAATTGCTTCATTAGCCGCTGAGGTGATTTGAGTAATGAATATTAGGAAGAATGATGTAGTCGAAGTAATAACCGGGGAAGAAAAAGGCAAACGGGGAAAGGTCTTAAGAATCGTTAAGAGTGACCAACAGGAAATTAGGCTTTTGATTGACGGTTTGAACTTGGCGAAGAAACATCAAAAGACCCGAGGTGCCGGCAAACCGGGCGGAATTATCGATTTGCCCAACCCAATTCATGTGTCAAATGTTGTATTAATATGTCCGAAATGTGGTAAAAAGGCAAAAGTCCACCGCGATAAAGTAGAAGGAAGAAGAATTAGAATTTGTCGGGTTTGTGAAGAGGCTATTGACTAATGGCGGCAAGACTTAAAACGGAATACCGAAAACGAATAATGGATAGTCTGACCAAACGATTTGGTTATAAAAATATCTATCAAGTTCCGAGATTGGAAAAGGTAGTTATTAATGTTGCCGCCGGTGAAGCGGTCCAGGACCCAAAAATTTTAGAGGTAATTACCGAAGATATCGGTTTGATTACCGGTCAAAAGCCGATCACGACCAGAGCCAAACGGGCGATTTCGGCATTCAAATTAAGACAGGGAATGCCAATTGGGGTAAAGGTAACTTTAAGAGATGACCGGATGTATGAGTTTATCGACCGATTTTTCAATTTCGCCGCACCAAGAATTCGTGACTTTCGTGGATTCTCGGCTGATATTTTCGATGGAAGGGGTAGCTGCAGTCTCGGGATTTCAGAACAAATTATTTTCCCGGAACTAGAAGCATCAAAAATCAAGAAAGTCTTTGGGATGGATATCACCTTCGTTACTTCGGCTAAACATGATGATGAGGCAAGAGCCTTGTTAGAGGAATTGGGTATGCCATTTCGAAAGGAGCGTTAATTATGGCAAAGCGGTGTCTAATTGTAAAATCGCAAAGGTCGCCAAAATTCAAAGTACGAAAGTATAATCGTTGTCAAAGGTGTTTTCGCCGACGAGCCTTCTATCGACGTTTCGGTTTATGTCGGCTTTGTTTTCGCGAATTAGCTTTAAGAGGAGAACTTCCCGGTGTTAGGAAAGCAACTTGGTGAGGAGGCAAAATGGATCCGATAAGTGATATGCTAACCAGAATCCGTAACGCGCTCCATGCGAAACAACGACAATTAGAAATTCCCTATTCCAAATTGAAGTACGAAATTGCCCGGGTTTTAATGCAAGAAGGCTATATCAGTAATTTTCAAGAACTCGGCAACCAGGGCGTAAAGAAGAAAATCTTAATTCAGCTCAAATATGGAGAAAATGGCAAGTCGGTTATCTACGGATTGAAGCGAATCTCAAAGCAGAGTCGGCGGGTTTACGTGAAATGTGATGAAATTCCTAAAGTAATCGGCGGACTTGGGATAGTGATTATTTCAACGCCCAAGGGAATTATCACCGGACAAGAAGCGCAAAACGAACACATGGGTGGTGAAGTTCTCTGTTATATTTGGTAAGCGCATTTAACCCAAAACGCTGAAATCCCAAAGTAGCTAATAACACTCCCAAACTAACTAATCGTCAATAATTTTTTTAAAAAACATTATCGTGAATGATAAAAATAAATGTGATGTAAAATTAAATTGGATTGTTGATTTGGGGCTTTGTGATTTTGAACGTTCATTCATTATTCAAAAAAGACTGCATCAAATGAGAGTCGAAGCTAAAATACCGGACACGATAATTTTGGTTGAGCATCTACCGGTAATAACTTTTGGAAAAGGGAGTAATTCAACCAATTTATTGGTTTCGACCGATACTTTGCAAAGAAAAGGAATAAAAATTTACCATATTGAACGTGGGGGAGACGTTACTTTTCACGGACCGGGTCAGTTAGTTGGGTATCCAATATTCCATATTAAGGAGGCTTTAGCCGGAATTAGGGCAATGATTGAAAAATTAGAGTTGACTTTAATTCTTTCCTTAAATGAGTTTGGTATCAAAGCCGTGGCAAAACCTAAATTGGTTGGAGTTTGGGTAGGTGATGAGAAGATTGCGTCAATCGGCATCGCAATAAAAAAATGGGTAACTTTTCACGGATTTGCGCTTAATGTTAATACCGATTTGTCTTTTTTTGACCTGATTCGACCTTGTGGTTTAAAGAACGTCAAAATGACTTCAATGGAAAAAATATTAGGTAAAAAAATAAATTTGAATCAGGTTAAAGAACAAATTAAATTTAATTTAGAAAAAGTATTCAGTAAGAAATTTCGTAAGCAAGAAGCTTTAGATGAATTTGCCTCTTAATTTAACTTCTTTGACACAAAGCTTAGCCAGCGCAAAGAATTTTTCCGTTTCGGCTCGGGAAAAAGGTTTTTTCTTGCGGTAGATTTGGCTCCGGGCGTTCTCCGGAACAAACTGCTGCAAGGCGTAAAGTCGAGCGCCGGCTATCACTTTTAAAATCTGATTGATTTCTTTTTCTCCGACAAGCCCCGGGACCACCGTAGTACGAAATTCGTAATCAATTTTCCCGGCTAAAAGTAATTTAATCGTTCGATTAATCAATCCTATTTCGAGTTTTCGACCACAAGCTCTTTCATAACGTTTGTCTAAAGCTGTTTTAATATCCATCGCGATATAATCCACGAGTTTATTTTCGACTAGCTTCATTAGGATATAAGGATAGTAACCATTGGTATCAATTTTAATTTTTAGACCCAGTTGCTTAATTTTATGGCAGAGCCCGATAATTTCCGGATGCATACAAGATTCACCACCAGTAATTACAACTCCATCCAGCCATTCACTTTTATCTTTTAATTTCTTTTCTATTGTTTTCCACTCGATTTCTTTCAAATTTTTGGAATCTTTAGCTAATGGATAATTTTGACAGAACGGGCATTTGAAATTACAAGCCCCTAAAAAGATAACCGAAACTAACTTACCATCCCAATCAACCAGCGAAGATTCAATAAAACCTAAAATCCGCAATAGTTTACAGTTCGGAATTTTTTAAAAACCACAAGATTAATACGAAAAATGTCGTTGCTAGGGTAATGCCTAATATGACTCCAGGTTAGCAGTTCTACGTTTTGCTTAAAATAGCCTTCTGCGATAACGGCGAAATTTTGTGATTTCATTATCTCGCTTGTTTTTTTATTTAGGCATTGAAAATATTGTTTTCAAATTGTCGAAGGTCGGCGGCGTTTTTGCCCAGCGGCCTAGTTCTTTACCGTCGCGTTCCAAGACAACCGTAGGGATATCGGCAACATCATTAAAAGCACCCTCAGCTAAGCCATCAACCGTCTCCATATCGTAATAATCAATTGTTGCATCATTCAACCAGTGACTACGAAAATATTCAATTTTTTCATGAACTTTGTGACAAACTTCGCAGCTCTGTTTGCCAAAAACTTTGAATTTTATGCTAACATCAGCCAATTTTCCTCCTAACCACCATGCTCAGAAAAATCAAGGTTACAAAATCAAAAAAACAGATTGACCGGCAGCCAATACGGCGATTGGTTGCTATTATCCGCTGCATCATTGCTTTTTAGCATAAGAAATTTTGACAATAGGTCAATAGAATAGTTTTTGGAAAAAAAAGGGGACTTTAGACTTATTATTCTGTGCGATTTTTCATTACCGTATTCAATTCCTGTTCAAATACAGCGTAAGTAAGTCGGTCAAACAGGACAAAATCAGATCTTTTAATTATACTGTTTTTATTAGTATGATTAATAATCTCATCGATCATTATTTGTGCGCATTTTTCTTTGGGAAAACCGCCAACGCCGGCGCCTAAAGCCTGAAATGCAATGCTATTAACTTTAAGTTCTTCCGCTCTTTTTAAGCAGTTCTGGGCGGCTAATTGTATTTTATAATCGTCGGTATTTAAGTCTTGTCCCATTACTGAGGCATGAATTACATATTTTGACTGGAGTTTTCCAGCAGTCGTAACAATCGCTTTGCCTACTTCAATCGGTCCTTTAAGCATCGCTTCTTGCTCAATAATTTCACCGCCTTTACGCTTGATTGCACCAGCCACGCCACCGTCCATCCACAAATGATTATTGGCGGCATTGACTATCGCTTCCGTCGTTTGTTCGGCTATATCGCCGATAATTAAATTTATGGTCGAATCTTTTGTTTTATACTGAACCATTTAATTAAAGATTTCAATTTAATATTCTTCGGATTTACACCGGTAGTAATTTCGGCGGTCTCGATTTTCTGAGTTTCATTCTTGGTCAGTGACAATCTTTAATATTTGTTCCGAAGTTTTTGCTTGATTCAATTGGATTCGTACTTCTTCTTTGCGGAGAATTTTTGAAAGTCGAGCTAAGGTTATAATATATTCGGATTTCTTTTCTTCCGGCGCGGCGATTAAGAAAATCAGATGGGATGGTTTACCATCAAGACTTGAGAAATCGACTCCGGCTTGCGACCGGCCAAACGCCAAAATGATATTTTTGATCGCTTTGGTTCGAGCGTGGGGAATTGCAACACCCGAACCGATGCCGGTGCTTTCTAAATTTTCTCTTTTCAGAATGGCATTAAAGAATTCATCGGCATCGGTAACGATGCCTTGTTCGATAAGAACGGCAGATAATTCTTTTATTGCTTCAACTTTCTCTTTTGCTTTTAAGTCTAAAATTATTGCTGGTTGCAACAAAAGTTCAGATATCTTTTGCATTCTACCTCCTGTTCATTACGTTAGAAAATATTTTTAACAAAGTTGGGCTTAATCCTACTTTTAAGTTTCTAACGGGGTTCATTTTATGATTAGCACTTTATCATGAGTCCGTCTAATCAATTCGTTGAAATCTAAATTAGACTGGCCACTCACAACGATTCCATTAAGTTCAAAGCTCTGCAGAACTTCAATCAGTTTAGTTTCGGGTGTTCCTTCTTCTAAAATTAAAGAGATTTTAACGTTCTCTTCAAAGGCATCGTCTTCAATTTCGTAAAGGGTTGCCCAAGCTGCTTCTTCTCGGCTCGAATCTGCCCTATGCCGCTTGATTTTCGTTTTTGCTGGTTGCGGCGTTAACGCAGAATCGTTAATAATAAATACCGCAAAAATTCGAGCATTCAGAATTTTAGCTAATTTCAACGTCCAGGCGGCTAACGCCTTGGCTGATTCACGATTTTCTGCATAAAGTAATATTTTCTCTAACATTTATTTTCCAATGCAGAATTTTGAAAAAATAAGATTTAAAATAGCTTCATTAGTCACTTTGCCGGTTATTTCACTTAAAGCATCAATTGCAGTTCTAATTTCGTGAGCAATCGTCTCCAAGTAATTTTCCTTCTGGACTTGGTTTAAGGCATCTTTTGCTCTTTTCAGGGCTTCGATATGCCGACGATTAGTAATAAAATAACCTTCTTTTTTGTTGGTCGTGAATTGTTTGGTCAATATCCCGCGTAATTTGTTAATTCCGTGATTGTAACGAGCCGAAGTCTTGACTATTTTATGACTATCGACACCATTAAAAAACTTAGGGTCAAATCGATTCTTTAAATCAATTTTATTAAGAATGAACAGATGCTTCTTCCCTTTAGTAGCGTTCAATACTCTTTTATCTTCTTGATTTGCCAGCTTCGAGTTATCGAAAACAGCTAGAACAAGGTCGGCTTCGGTTAGGTAATCATTGGTCTTGGCTATCCCTAATGCTTCAATTTTTCTTTGGTTTTGGCGTAAACCAGCGGTGTCAACCAAGCGAACCGGAACACCAGTAATAATCATTCGTTCTTCCAAACTATCCCGGGTAGTACCTGGAATTTCGGTAACAATCGCGCGCTCTCTTTCTAATAATCGATTGAAGATACTCGATTTACCAACGTTCGGTTTACCGACAATCACGACCAAAGCACCTTCGCGCAAAAATCGCTCAGTCTCGCCCTTTGCCACGATTTTGCGGATTTTAGTTTCCACCTTGCTTGCGATGGATTTAATTTTCGGCAGCGGATTAAATCGTTCATCGCCTTCGAATTCCAACGCATTTTCGGTTTGACAAAGAATATCGGTTAACTCATCAGTTACCTGATCAATTATCTTAGATAGAGAACCGGTAAGTTGGGAAATAGCACTACGGCTTGCTTTTTCGCTCTTTGCCTGAATCAAATCTAAGATTGCTTCGGCTTGGGTTATATCCATCTTGCCAAGCAGCACGGCTCTTTTGGTAAATTCACCGGGCTCGGCAAGCCGGGCGCCTTGTTCTAAAAGTATTTTTAAAACGGTCTCTGCAACCAATGTTCCACCATGACAGGAAATTTCTACCATATCTTCTCCGGTGTAACTAGTTGGTGCTCGAAATATCGAAAGCAATGCAGCGTCAACCAGCTCACTTGTTCTAGGGTTGATAATCTTGCCATAAATGATAGTGTGGCTTGGGCTTGCCGACGGTCGCTTCTTGCCGGAAAATAAAGTGTCGGCGATGGAAAATGCGGAGATGCCGGAAAGTCGGATTACCGCAATTCCTGCTTCACCAGGCGGCGTGGCAATTGCCGTTATGGTATCAGTCCAACCAATCATTAACTCAATTCTGAGTTGTTACTTTAATTGGTGCAATGATTACGTTTTTTCTTATACCGCTGCCGACCGAATAGACTTTGACATCGGTCAGCGTAGCCAGAGTTTTTTCGACCGACTCGAACTCTCGGTCATTGAGCAGGTCCAAAGCCATCTCACGACCAGTTTCAAGGACAATTCTCGCAATCGCAGTAGCTTTTTTACAGAGAAAATTTTCGCGCCGCATCCGATAACCACTTACATCAACCATTAGTCCCGGCATCTCTTCGTATTTACGCTGGACAATGACTCGAGTCAAATATTGAATCGATTTAAGTGTCATCCCGCGACGACCAATCAAAAGTCCATTCGAGTAACGACTCTTGATATTCGCATAGTAACCCTCGTCGGTCTTTTTAACTTCAATTTTAGCTTTAACCCCAATGAAGTTAAGAAGGTCTCTTATTACACCTTCTATTTCGACAGCGAGTTGGTCAAGGGACTGGTCGCTGGTTGTGTTTTCCGCCATGGTAAACCTCCTTTTAGCACAATCATGCTCTCCAAAATCGAGAGTATATTATATATGAACCAATACAGCTGTAATCCAGATGGAAAATTTAAAAAGATTACAGTCATGAAAATCGGCATAAATACTTGCAGCGCCATATTCCGTTTATCGGCGCTGGTTAGGAGACTTTGAGCTAAAAATGAAACGCCCATCAAAATCGGTAAAATATAGTAGGGATCCTTTAATGATAAGTCTTTAAGCCAGAACATAAAATTTGCCTGACGCAAATCAAAAGTCGATCGCAAAACTGAATAGAGTGCCCAGAAGATTGGTAATTGAATGATTAGCGGTAAGCAACCGGAAAATGGATTAATTTTGTGAATTTTATACAACTGCATCGTTTCTCGGTTCAATCCCTGTGGGTCACTTTTGTATTTTTTCTTGAGTTCATTCAATTTCGGCTGCAAAAGTTGCATATTGCGCATCTGCTTGGTTGAGCTGTGAGTTAAGGGCCAAAATAAAACTTTCATTAGTATCGAAAAAACAATGATTGCAACACCATAATTACGAAAGATACGGAATAGAAAATCGAGTATCTTCAAGATAGCAATACTAAAAGGTTTAGGCCAGCCCAATTCGACCGTATTTTCAAAACCAAGTCCATTGGTCTTTAAGATGTCATATTTAAGTGGATTTAAGAAGACGAGAAAATTTATGGCTGGCGGGCTTTGATGAGCACCCGCGACAAAACCAATACGTTTGTCGGGCAATATCCTCGCTGCAACCGTATCGAACTTATTAGCTAAACCGACGAGAGTTAAGAGAAAATATTTAGAACGTAATCCCACCCAATCGATCTTATCGGTCCGCACAATACCGTTTTTTATCTTCCCTGCCGGATAGCCGTTCAATGCTTTGTCCGCTTTGCAATAAAATCGAAAATGACTTAAGTCGTCGGCAATATTTGGTTCGGTTGTAGCAATTCCGGCATCGGCGGCAATAAGATAACCCTGGTATTGACCTTCAATATTTATTGTGACATTCAATGAATAGTCATTGTTGAGGCGCCAGATTTTTTTAATCTTTAAACCGGATAAATCTTTTTCGTACTCAACGGTTGAATCGGTCGCCTTGATTGTCATCATGAGATTGGATAAATTTAAATCACCCTGGTTTGACCACAAAGTAGTAGAAAAGAGAGAGTTTCCTTTTGGTACCAGTTCGGTTTTATATTGTTTCAACCAGGCTGATTTAATCACCCCGCCTTGATTAGAAAATATAATCCGTAATTTAGAGTTTTCTAATACCGTTTCAATTTCCGGCTGAGTCGGTTCGGTTGGTTTTTTGATTTCGGCGGGATGAGTAATTACCGGCTTAGTTGTTTCAGTTGGGACAACTTCTTCGCTTTTCTTCGTTTCTTCGATAGTTTTGGCGGTTTGGGCAGGTGGACGGAAGATGAATTGCCAGATAATAAGAATGCCAAAAATAACCGCAAAGGCAATGAGGATTCTTTTGGTATCGCCCATTTTAGTGGTTCAGCTCCTTCTTGGAGGGAGCTGGGTCATAGCCGCCAGCAAAAAATGGGTTACATTTTAAGATTCGTTTTATGCTTAAAAACGTCCCTTTAATAATACCATGTTCTTGAAATGAGTTAATCGAATACTCTGAGCAAGAAGGATAGAATCGGCAGGAGTGGGGGAGAACCGGAGAAATCGTCAACTGGTAAAATCGAATCAGATTTATGAATAATTTACGCATGGGTGGTGATTCCTTTAGTCAAGGTTAGTAATTCTTCTTTCAATTCCCAGAAGTTTTTGTTTTTTGCATTCTCGCGGGCTTGAATAACATAGTCAAATCCTTCGGCAAAAGATTCTTTATTCAGACGGTAAATCTCTCGGAATCGGCGTCTTACTAAATTTCTCATTACCGCGGTTTTAATTTGTCTCGGGATTAAAAAAGCAACCCTTTTTTGGGGCGAAGGAAAAAATCGTAAAATCACATTATCAGTCTGAACTCGATTTCCCTTTTTCAGAACTTGTTCAATCTCCTTTCGTTTTCGGATAATTTCATTTTTCTTTAAAGTCTGCTTCATATATATCAACCGCAGAGTTATCAGAGATAACAGAGAAGAAAAAAGGTTTACCTCGAAAGCACGAAATGATGAAAACACGAAATGGGAAAAAATTCATAAACTCATTTTCGTAAATATATCTTTTCGTGTCTTAGGTGATTTCGTGGTCAGATTTGCCTCTGCTTTCTCTGTGTTCTCTGTGGTTATTTTTTATCTTATACCGCAAGTCGTTTTCTTCCTTTTCTTCTTCTTCGTTTAATCACATCTCTGCCGCTCTTAGTTTTCATACGGGCACGGAAGCCATGGGTTCGTTTTCGTTTAATCTTTGATGGCTGATAAGTTCGTTTCGGCATATATCACCTCTTTTCAATTAGTGAACTCCTTGGGTAACAAAACTTCGTTGAAATCTTTTTCGAGTGTCACCTCATTGGGATTATAAAATAAAAATCGCTAAAGTCAAGAAGTAATTAAGAAATTCCAGAAAAGACATTGAGGACGCAGAAATTTTGAATTCAGAGTTAGGAATATAGCCTTATATAACTGTAGTTAATAATCTGTGTTAATCTGTGGTTAATATCATCTTCTGTGTTTTCTGTGGTTTCAGTATCTATTCCAAATTGTTAAAGAGCAGTTTTAGGTGCCTCTAATATATTAGTCGCTTAAAAAAGCGAAAAAGGGCAGAAATCTTTCAAAAGATTTAAACTGACCCCCTTAGTTATTGATTATTATACTTTTAGCTCACCTTCATTTTTTTGCTAGAGTTTAAATATGGCTGATTCGTTTCCAGCTTGAGCTTGCTCTACTTCTGAACAGTCTTCGTCGGCAAAGCATTTTTTCATTAATCCTCTTTTTTGCGATGGCTCTAAATCTTAATTATATCTAATTTAGACGCAAATTTTGGCAAAAGGGGACAAAGAAAATTAAGGTGTTGACAGACTAAAATCTTATTGTATCTTTAGTTAAAGGAGCAAAAACTATACCTCAGGATTCATTTCTTCAATTAGCCGATACTCTTATTACAAAGACCAAGAGTCTTATTTCATCGGTACAGACTGAAGAAGAGTTGAAGATTGGCTTTGAAAAAATCTTAGAACCAGCACTAAAAAGCATCGGTGTTGAAACGAAACCACGATATGGGCGGCTGGGAGAGTAGCCCATTGAGATATTATATTTAATTATAAGATGATTGACCGACCCGAGGATAAGATTAAACCTCTTGGGTTCGATGAACCCGATTTCTCAAAACCAGAACCGGTTTTTATTCCTAAAGATAAAAAGCCAGCTAATGTAAGGAGAGTTCGGCTCATTATAGAATGGATATTCTTTATCATCTTACTGGCGGGTTTCTCTTATATCATTATTCGTTGGTTTCGCTTTACCCAGAATCAATCAAAAATAGCTGGGTTAGCCGAATCTGAATCTGAAGCAGACCGAATCACCACTCTACAAAAATCCCCAAAGCAACGACGAATTAGAAAGGATAAGGTAAAATATAATCTTACCGAAATTGAGTTAGACGTAAATCAAATTTCGCAAGACATCAGAACTGTCTATGATTTTTGGGAAAAAGCCCATAGTTTAGTACCGCATGGCAGTCTGACCAAGGAAGAAGTTCGAAAGACGTTAGACCGTTTGTTGACCGCTTTTGTATTATTGGATAGTGCTGATTTAAAGTTAAGTCATGCCGCATCAAATTCCAGGCAGATTCGAAGTGCATCGAATCAACCCGGCGATAAGGCATCTAAGCTCAATACACTCTATGTCGCAATTGAAAAACTAATCTCCTTTATTCGAGAAGATTCAAATTATGAAAGAGGATATTTTGAAGTAACTCGGGCATCCCTTCAGGCTTGGCTGGAAGGGAATAGCAATGAATACGAAGTAAAGCAAAACGTTGCTTTTTACTACAGCCAAAAACTTACCGGTCGAAATGATTTACAAAAAAGAAGACTAGAAGAAATGTCTCAGGCAGCAGCTGCGGTCCTAAGATAATATAAGAAAAGAGTAATTTTTTGGGGCAATTCTGGTAGCACAATACATAATCCGCCTAAGGCGGACAGAAAAAATAAGGACATTTTTGGGTCAAACTAAATAAGAAACCAGTCCCCTAACCGACCCGGTAGGTTGCCCCCTAAGCCACACCGATAATTATATCAAATATCAAAAATCTAACCACTGAGGATACTGAAGAACAGAAGTAAAAAATAAAGAATATTTAACTACAGAGATAGTCGAAATATTTGAGAACGACGCATCCCACAAAAAAATTAGCGCAGAAGCCACAAGATTTCACTAATTGCCACTGGATGTCATTCCGAACGTAGTGAAGATTCTATTTAGAAGTTTCGTTATGCATAAGCGGCATGGATACGGAACTTGACAGGAAATGATAAGAAGGTATGATTGATTATAGAAATAGTCGAACCCAGTTCATTTATATTACCGATATGGAAGATTGTTACAGCTGTTTTTGATTAACGAGTTAGCCAATATTGACCAATAAATTATCAAAAGTATTTAATCCCCTACTTAATGATGACAATCTATAATGTCCGATCAAAAAGGAGGAAATATGAAATGGGTTACCCGTTCCCATGTGCACGTTGACCGGGTCGCCTGCCCATGGCTAATCAAGCGGTTCGTCGATTCCGATGCAATTTTTTTATTTGTCCCGACAAACCAAGTCTTGGAAACGGCGAAGCGAGATGATGCAATTCCATTTGATGCACCTGGTGTCGAATTAGGACATCATGACGGTAAGTGTTCTTTTGAGGCAATCATTGACAAATACGAGCTGAAGGATAAAGCAGTGCAGAGAATGGCAAAGATTATTCATGCAGCCGATACTCATTCCTTTGAGAGTGATGCAGCGGCAATCGGTTTAGAGACAATTGCAGTGGGGTACAGCATACGCTTTCCTGACGACCAGGAGAACCTCAAGCATCAATTTGAGCTATACGATGCTCTCTATGTCTGGTGTCGGCTCCAGGCAGCAAAAGAATAACAGGTGCCGTCGAAGTTAAAGCGACAAATTCAACAGACCGTCAATTTTCTGGGGCTCGGACGGAGCATAATAGGTATGCTTTCTATGGTTATCCTGGTGGGCTTAGGTGAAAGGATGACAGAACGCTTTTTGCCTATCTATCTTTTAGCATTGGGCGGTGGGGTATTGTCGGTCGGTATCTTGAACGGGCTGAACAACCTTTTGTCCGCGCTTTATTCGTTCCCAGGCGGCTACCTCTCAGACCGACTCGGCATCAAGCGGGCTCTTCTCATTTTCAACGTTATGGCAATTTCCGGTTACTTGATTGTAATACTGGTTCCCTCCTGGGTCTCAGTCATTATCGGGTCAGTGCTCTTTCTGTCCTGGAGTGCAATTTCGCTCCCGGCAACGATGAGTCTTGTTGCCGAAGTCTTGCCACGTACCAAGCGAACTATGGGCGTGTCAATGCATTCTCTGGTCAGACGGGTTCCGATGGCTTTGGGACCGGTACTGGGCGGACTCTTTATTGTCCGTTGGGGCGAAATTATCGGAGTGCGCCTTGCCTTTATTGCTGCACTCGTGATGGCAGTGGTTGCAGCAATAGTGCAACAGATACTCATTAAGGATACGCAAAAAGAGAAAAACCCGCAGCACCTGCCCCAGCCCAATCCATTTCGCCTCTTTCGCGAGCTGGGATTACCGATTCGCCATTTGCTGGTGTCGGATATTCTGGTGAGATTCTGTGAGCAAATACCCTATGCCTTTGTCGTCATATGGACGATGAAAACAATCAATCACCCGGTTAGCGCAGTACAGTTCGGATTTCTTACCACAATCGAGATGACAACCGCCATGCTCGTCTATATTCCGGTAGCCTACCTGGCAGACAAGAGTAGAAAGAAACCATTTGTGGTAATAACCTTTGCTATTTTCACCTGCTTTCCTTTATTCTTGATGATATCCCGTTCCTTTGGGTTGCTTGCTATCGCCTTTATTGTGCGAGGACTCAAAGAGTTTGGCGAGCCCACCCGAAAAGCACTCATCATGGATTTGGCGCCCGAAGGTCGTAAAGCAGCCGTTTTCGGTCTTTACTACTTGGTTCGTGATGTGTTTGTATCTTTGGCTGCATTCGGCGGAGCGTTTCTCTGGCAACGAAGTCCTTATTTGAATTTTACCATAGCCGCCATTTTTGGTTTTCTTGGGACACTCTGGTTTGCTTTCCGGGGGAAAGATATTTCGGTAAAAAATTCTACAATCGTAGCTGAAGTTTTGGGAAGGTAGGGGTTGGAAAAAGATTTGCAAGCATGGTCAATTCTGTTGATACAATACATAGCTGTTGCAGAAAAAATACCTGTCTGCGTGCGGCCACGCACAGGCAGGAGGGACTTTTCGGGGGCAAACTTTTAATAAGAGGTCAGCCCCCGAACCAACTCCCCAGGTTACTTAGGGGGCTACCCCCGAGTCTACCCCCGAACCCACTCCCCAGCTTGCTCCCGAAGCTGCTCCTCAAGTTGTCCCCGAAGCTGCCTCCCAACCCGCTCCCTAACCAACCCCCTAACCAACTTAGGAGGCGACTCCGGAAGCAACCTCCGAGGCTACTCCCCAAGCCGCCTACGGGGTCACCCCCTAGGTGATACCCCCTCCCAAGCCCGAAATTACGGTAAACGTTTAACGATGCTCGACTTAGAAGAAATTTTGGTCGAATTTTTATGTGCCTAATAGGCACAATCGGGCTGACACAAAAATACCAACCAAATCCTTGAAAAAGCTCAAGAAATTTAACCGCAGAGAACACAGAGATAGCAGAGAAAATGAAACCACAAGTTTTGTCAAAGATAAAGAATCAAAAAACCACCGAAGACATTTAATTCATTCTCCCACGAAACCACGCAACTCGATGTGTCGATTGACCGAAGGAGCTAAAATAATGAAAACACTAAATAGAAAGATAATTTTTTGTGCATTTTGCGTCTTCGCGGAATAAAATTGCTTTTATAAAGTCTTTGAAATAATAATTGACACCATGCGGTTTTTAGGTATTTTTGAAGTATCGAATTTCAATGAAAACAAATTCTGAACTAAAGAGAGGAGGTGATATAAAATGTTTATTTTCGGTGGCATAATTGGCGGAGTGATTTTTGTCACACTTGGTTATTTTGCATTCTGGACGGCAATGCGACAAGGGACTCAACCCGATATCACTAAATTCGGGAAAATTATCGGCATCATTCTTTTCGTAATTGCTGGTTTGACATTAATCTTTTCCTTCACCGGTGGACCATTCAGGGGGCATATGATGGGCGGTGGGATGTTTTCTTATCCGTTCCGGGGCGGGAATATGGGTCGAATTGGAATGTCCTGGTCAGGCATGAAAGATATAAAGAACGATATAGATGAGCTGAGTGACCAAATCGATGATTTGGAACAAAGAGTTAATGAAATGCCGGTATTTGTTCAGGACCTGGTTAAACAAAATATAGAAAGAATGAAGAAAGAAGAAAAGAAGTAAGAAAGTATAATAATACTAAAGGAGAAAAAATGCCCGAAGAAATTAGAAAAGAAGAGTTTAAAATCGATGGCAATGACTTGCTTAAAAAGGTTCAAGCCGTGATTAAGGACGGAAATGTACGAAGAATTATCATCAAGCAGGAGGACAGGACGCTAATCGAGATTCCATTAACCGTTGGCGTTGCCGGCGTAACGGCGCTGACTATTTTTGCTCCGGCACTAGTTGCGATTGGTGCTATTGCCGGACTTGTCACTCGCTGCACACTGATTGTGGAAAAAGTAGAATCGAAAGCTTAGGTTAAGTATTTCATATTTTCCAATTTTCGTAATTTCATAGTAACCTATTGCGTAGAAAGGAGAGGTAATGAAAATGGGGTTTATATTTAGCGGAGTCTTTTGGGGAGTCATAATAATCTTGATTGGACTCTCGATAATCCTAAATGTCGTATTTGGGATCCGGGTTCCCTTCTTTAGGATAGCCTTTGCTCTTTTCCTTATCTGGCTGGGCATAACCTTACTAACCGGCGGCTCATTTTGGTCAAGAGCGAGGAATAAGGCGATATTCGAAGAAAAAAGAATTGATTCGATAACCCCAAATAGCAAATACGATATCGTTTTTGGTAAAGGAGTGATTGATTTATCAAAGGTTATTCTCGAAGACAAAGTTTTTAAGGTTGAGGTTAATACGGTGTTCGGTAGCGGCACAATTCAAATCGCGCCAGAAATTCCAGCTAAGATTGAAGTTAACTCAGTTTTTGCCAGTGCATCAATGCCAGACGGCAATAGTATCGCATTCGGTCAATATACCTACAAATCAGATAACCTAAAAGAAGATACGAGCTATTTGCTTGTCCGTGCCCATGTTGTTTTTGGTGGACTGCAGATAGTCAAAAAATAGATAAATGACTTAAGACTGTCTTCGGCTAAATAATAAAAATTTGACTAAAAAGTATCAGCATACTCAAATTGGATACTTAATTATAATTGCATTTAGCATCGGGCTATTTTTTGTTGCCGGTCTTATTGCAGTTTATGGTTTCAATTGGACTGGTTTTGCAGTTCTAATTATTCTGGCAATATGTTTGGCTTTATTTTACACGCTGACAGTAGTGATTGAAAGAGATTTTCTTAAGATTCGATTCGGAATTGGAATCATTCGAAAGAAATTCTTCTTGAAAGATATTGAATCATACAAGGTCGTGAAAAATCCTTGGTTTTACGGTTGGGGAATTCACCTGACTCCTCATGGCTGGCTCTATAATGTTTCTGGTTCTTATGCGGTTGAGATTAGGATGAAATCGGGCAAAAAATATCGAATCGGCACGGATGTTCCGGATGAGCTTGAGAAAGCGATTCGGCAATCAATTGAGATAGTAACAAGGTGAGGGTGTATAGCGATGAAAGAAAGTTTACCCAAATGTTAGGAGGTTTTATGAAAAGACAGTTTAAATTTTCTGTAAGTTTTTTAGCCGTGCTACTGATTCTAACTGCAACGTATGCCATAGCAGCTAAAGCTGAAGAAATACCGGTGCGTTTTGCGGTTATCGGGGACCGGACAGGTAGTTGTGTACCTGGAATCTATGAGAAAATTGTCGCTGAAGTCGAACGGATGAAACCAGATTTCGTCATCACGGTGGGTGATCATATAGAAGGCTACACCGATGACACTACTCTGCTCAAAAAAGAATGGGAAGAATATAAATCGCTAATTTCACCACTCACTATGCCGATTTATTTTACCCCGGGTAATCACGATATTACAAATGATACTGCTCTCCCTTTCTATCAACGTTATATCGGAAAGCCTTATTATTCTTTTGATTATCGAGGAATACATTTTATCGTACTGGATAACAGCCGTTACGATTCGATTGCGGGAATGCCGAAAGAACAGACCGAATGGATAGTGAACGATTTGAAAAAATCCCGCAAAGCGACTTATACCTTTGTTTTCGTCCACAAGCCTTTCTGGTTTGACTATATAGCCGAAGGTAAAACCGACCTTTGGCACAGTCTATTTGTCTATTATGGGGTTGATGCGGTATTTGCCGGACACAACCATCTTTATTATAGTGCCAAATATGACAATATTTCATATACGGCGGTAGGAAGCTCGGGGGGTGATTGTACACCTGGACCAACCGGTGTAGATTATCATTTTACCTGGGTCACCGCCGATAACAAAGGGATTTCAATCGCTCCGATAAAAATCGGGAGTGTATTACCATGGGAGGAAGTCACCGCACCGGAAGTAAAATTGATTAATAAAATAGAACGTGACGGCTTAGACTTCGAGAAATCGGTTTTAATTAACGATGACCTTACTGCTTCGGAAACGGCATTTGTCATAAAAATTAAGAATCTAAGCTCTGACCAGATACTTGAAGACACTTTGAATTGGAACTTAACCGAAGGCTGGTCAATTGACCCAAAAAGTCTGCCGATAAAAGTTGCGAAAGGTGAAAGTACAAAGGTTAAATTCAAAGTTAAAAGTAAAGGGAAATTATATCCAGTTCCAACGCTGACCACTCGCTTCTCTTATGCTAAAGATAAAACTTATCCGGTTAAAATGACTTTACCAGTTGCGCGTAAGGCATATTGTTACAAGGCAACTAAACCACCCATCATTGACGGAAAAATATCAGAGCCGATTTGGCAGAAACCGATTTCCAGGTTGTTTGCGCCAAATGGCGGTCCGATAAAGATTGATTCGGCTTATTTCTATTTCGCTTATGATGAAAATAACCTTTATGTCGCAGCGCATTGTAAAAAATCTAAGATTGATTCGATATTTGCCAAAGTAACCGAACGAGATGGAGCAGTTTACGGCGAAGATTGTGTCGGTTACTTTTTCTGTCCAGATATCACAAAGGGAATTGTCTATCAAATTTATTTTAATCCTCTGGGAACCGTATTTGACCAAAAAATAAAATTTCGACCAGACGGTCAATTTGATGCTAACCGAGTTTGGAACGGAACTTATGAGGTAAAGACAATGAAAGGCACAAACTTTTGGAGCATCGAGGCGAGAATTCCATTGGCACAATTTGAAACAATTGCTAAACCGGGTCAACAATGGTCATTAAACTTCCGGCGGAAACAAAAACGATTTAATAGTAGTATTGATTGGCAAGTCCCAATCAGCTACGATCCGAAGATGTTTGGTTTTCTTATTATGAAATGATGTAACTTTACCAGGAATTATTTAACCACTGATAGACACGGATAAACACAACATTGTACAATCATGAAGGATAGAACCAAGGCATTTAAACATAGGAATAATAGACAAATTTTGACTTATATAGTTATAGCTAAAAATGGAAATCCGGTTATAATTCAATATTGCGGATATGGAAAATATTAAAGCGCTTGTCCTAATGTCAGGAGGATTAGATTCGTCGTTAGCAGTAAAATTAATGCTTGAGCAGGGTATAAGCGTTATCGGAGTTAAATTCTCCTCACCCTTTTGCACCTGCGACCAGCAAGGCAGATGTTTTGCTAAAGATACTGCAATAAAACTTGGAATACCATTCAAAATTGTGAGCAAGGGTGTAGATTATCTGAAAATAATTCGCCAGCCAAAACACGGTTATGGTTCAGGTATGAATCCTTGCATTGACTGCCGGATTTTTATGTTGAAGAAAGCAAAGGAAATCGCTAAAGAAGTTGGAGCCAAATTCATTGTAACCGGCGAGGTTCTTGGTCAAAGACCAATGTCACAACATCTTAGTGCCTTAAAAAAGATTGAAAAAGAAACAAACCTGGAAGGGAAGATTCTCCGACCACTGTCAGCAAAACACCTGCCGATAACTGAACCTGAAATTAAGAATTGGGTAGACCGTGAAAAGCTGTTGGCAATAACTGGTAGGAGCCGGAAGGTTCAATTTGAATTAGCCAAGAATTTAGGAATAGATGAATACGCCTGTCCAGCCGGTGGATGTCTTTTAACCGTTAAACAATTTGCTAATAAAATATGCGATTTATTCAAACATAAGAAGCAGGTTACCTGGAATGATGTATTATTATTAAAAATTGGACGGCACTATCGATTCGATAGAAGTAAAATAATTGTGGGCAGAGATGAGTTAGAGAATAAGATTTTACTTAACCGAAAGCAAAAGGCTGATTATGTTTTCGAAGTGCTAAACCATGGTAGTCCGATTACTCTATTGCAAGGAATTAAAAACAACCAATCAATTAAAATCGCGGCTGGTTTGACCGCTAAGTATGCAGACTGCCGTGACCAGAAAGTTATGGTGAAATACGGGGCAACCAAACCGGTTAAAAGCATAGTTGTCGAGGCGTTAAGTCAAAAGGAGGCTGATAAACTCAATTTAACTTTGAAAGGAGATTATAAAAGAGAATAATGATTGAAAAGAACCTTAAGTATTCTTTCCTTAATAAGGATTTATTGAATCGAGCCTTGACCCGGAGGGCTTATGCGCTTGAACAAAAACAACAGAAACAAGATAGTGAAGACCAGGAGATATATCGGGTGCTCGGTGATGCAGTGTTAAAAGCGGTATTGGTTGATTTGTTGATACAATCGGGCAGTAAAACAAGAGAAGAGATTACGACCAAGAAACAAAAACTCGAAAGAGAAGAGGCTCTGGCGAAAATCGCCGAGCAACTTTCAATCGGACCGTTTATTAAATTGGGCATCGGTGAGAAAAAACATAAGGCAAACGAAGAACCAAAAGTCCTGGCGGAAACACTGGAAGCGATAATCGGAGCAATTTATTTTGATAGTGGGTATGATACGGTAAAGGGCGTCATTAATAAATGGTTCAAAAGTTATATTGATTAACAGTTAATGGTCAAGAATAAAAAAGCCTTTGATAGACTAACCAAGCGAATGAGACGGTGTAAGAAATGCGAAGATTTGCCGAAAGATAGTCACGCCGTCTTTGCCGGCAAATACGGCAATAAGATGATGATGATTGGTCAAGCACCAGGAAAAAAGGAATTGAAATATGATAAACCATTCATTGGCCCAGCTGGCAAAAGACTGTTCAAATGGCTAAAAGAAGCGAATGTAGGCGAAGCAGAATTTCGGAATTTTTCTTTTTTTACCCAAATGATGAAGTGCTATCCTGGTTCAAGTGAAGGGAGAGACCTTAAACCAAATCCGCAACAACTGCGTAACTGCGCGCCATACTTAGAAGAAGAATTTAAGTTATTACGACCGGAATTAGTAATTCCAATTGGTAAGTTAGCAATCGAGAAATTATTGGGTAAAGTTAAATTAGAAGAAGTTGTTGGTAAAAAATTTATCAAAGAAGTATTTGGTGAAAGGCGAACAATAATTCCTTTGCCTCATCCTTCTGGAGCAAGCCCTTGGAGTTTTAAAAAAGATAATCAGAAGCGAATCACTGCAGCGATTAAAATCCTTAAGAAATATTATGAAATTAGTAGCCCAGGCTTAAGCCTGCGTAATATCGAAAAGAACGCAACCTAAAGGCTGGCTACCATTTTTTAATTGGCATTAGAATCTTTTAATAGCCCCAATGTCTTTTTCGTATTTTCCAGGCTTCTTCGTAATGTAAAGTTAGATTCAATCGACAAATATTTTCAGTAAGTGAACCACCTTTGCGATTGATTAGTTCTAAAGCAAAATTAAATGCACCGAATTTCGGTATCGGTACCCCACTGCCTAAAGTAATTGCCTGTTCCTTTATTAATTCATTCGAGCGGTCAGCAAAATACCAGTCATAATTACGATAACCGATACGTAATGTGTATTTTTCATCTAATTGATAAGCAAAACCTAAAGAATATTTATTGCTGTTACGAAAAATAATCCCTAAGGAGTCGGCAATTTTTGTGTCTTCACTATTACGGTGGAAATAATCGAGACAAACTGTAAGTTTATTAATCGGATGGAACGATAATCCGAATCCAAGGCGGGGTGGTAATTCGAACTTTAAATTAGTAACCGAATCGGCAACAATGCCATGCGATAGAACTCGACTGTCAATATAGATCGGTAAATCCTTTTCATAAAGTACACCAAGGTTAAAGTGCCAAATACTGGTACTGAGACCAAACTTAAGAGCATCGCCTCGGTAATTAGTAGCCACCGTATCGGTTGTAATATTGCTTGCGGGCAATGCCTCAAAAAACCAACTTTCTTGGGCAACGCCAAAATTTCGGTTATATTCAAATCCTACTGCGGCATGCTTAAAAAACGACCGGGATACACTTGCACCAAAACTATAAATACCACCATAACCTACAATATGGCGTTGATAACCAGATTGAGCCGTCGTATCAGAATAGATATCAAAATCCTGATTAAACCTTTCGGATAATCCCAAGCCTAATCCAAAGCCAAGCGGTAAAGCAAATATTCCTTTAAGATAATTGGGTCGAGCGTCGGCAATGAAACGTTGATGATTTGCCTCTTTGCCGTAGATACCACTTCCGATTATTCCTGCTTCAAAGACCATATTTTCTTTTATTACCGGATAGCTGGGATTTTGGTAGGATAGCGTGAGTGCACTACCTAAGGATGTCATTACCGCATCGGTATTAATAATCTCTTCACCTAAACCACGCATCGAAAAGAAAGATTGAGCTGGTGATAAGCTAAATGCTATGTATATAAATAATATAGGGAAAAATCGCTTCATATTACTTAAAATCTTCCTTTGGGTGGTAAAATGTAGCTGGCTTTTAGTCGGGGTCGTTCGGCTGAATCAGCGTTTAAAGCTTTTAACTCAATTCGAAAGATGTCCGAATATTCAGGCTGACCATTTAAAACAAAGCCAAAATTGGAATCTTGATTCAAACTCCAGAATTGAACCAAATTCTTGAGGTCAATTTTGATTACGGTATCAGCTTTAGTAAAACGAGCTTTGGTAGAAATATTCGGATTGAATTTCTGTGTTATGAGTCCTTGACGATAAGGTTCGAAAAGACGATGGACACCAATTTCTACGGTATCGGTAAGTAAAAACGAGCGGTCAGGATGTAAAATTAATTCGGCAGTAGCAATGGTTGCTTTTTCCGGTATGGTAATGGTATCGACCGCGAATTTCAGATAAGTGTGGTACCCGTAACCGGCACCAATCCAAAGGTCGTTTCTGCCAAGGTGCAGGTCAACCGTATCAATTATTGAGGCATCTGCCGAGCTAATGAAGTTACGTTTTTTATCTGAATACATATAAACTACCTTAGGTTGTTTACTGGTTTCATTCGAATATAAAATTGCGAATCCAGTATCCTGAGGAACTAAGATTAGTCCATGACCATTTCGGACCAGACTGTCGATATGATTCAGGATAATAACTGTGCTATCAGCGGCAATCATCCCATTACCAATACTCGTAACGGAAAAATCAGCGCCCGAGTTCAACCAATAACCAGCTGAATCGGTACGCCGCCAAGTAACACCTTTTTCCTGCCATTCTTGTAAAACGATGTAAATATTAAATGCGATGCTTTTCTGGGTTTCCGTATAAAGAACCAGTCTTACTTCAGTGAGCGAATCAAGCGCTGAATCAGCCAAAGGGAACATCATGAGTACTCTTGATTCATATTCTTGATTCTTGCCCAAAATTAAATTAGTGCTTGCGCCATTTGTAACATATTTCTCGTAGCAAGCGGAGTCACGAGGGGCAAATTCGTGCGATACCGGTTCGGTTAAATTCCGATCTAATTGGTCAAATCCAACCGGAGAATTGTCGCAGGAAACAAGAATAAGAGTAAATAATAGAATGACTGAAACGTTCGTAATATATTTAATTGTTCGATTCATTAATGTTTACTAATTTGAGCAAATTTTTCTTGTATATGTAAAGCGATCTGTTCTTGGGAATAAAAAATCGCAGTATTTATTGCATTCTTTATTGCTTTGGGTCGAGAACGTCCATGGGCACACACAACCGCACCTTGAATGCCTAAAAGCAGAGCGCCGCCCTGTTCTTCATAATCCATGCGACTGATGAATTCATTAAGCACAGGTTTGGAAAACCAGCGTCGCATTCGATATTTAGTTTCCGAAGCCAAATATTCTTTTAATGTTTCAGAAATTATTTCGACCATTCCTTCCCCAAATTTAAGCATCACATTACCAACAAATCCGTCACAAACGATAACGTCGGGTGAGCTTTTAAAAACATCATTTGCTTCGAGATTGCCCATAAAATTGAGACCGCTATTTTCTAAAAGTTTAAAGCTTGATTGAGTGAGTTCATTCCCTTTTTGCGGTTCCTTCCCAATATTTAACAGACCGACGGTCGGGTTAGCTTTCTTTAAGATATGACTGGCAACAATCGAACCCATTATCGCGAATTGGAGAAGATTGATTGGTTTAGTATCGACATTAGCCCCAACATCGAGGACTAAAGCAGTTCCTCTTAAGGTTGGAAAGAATGTGGCTAAAGTCGGGCGATGCACACCTTGAATATTTTGGAGAATCGAAAGGGCAAAAGCCATTACGGCACCGGTATTCCCGGCACTGACAAAGCCATCGATTTTATTATTTTTTAGTAGTTCGATACCTTTCGCAATCGAGGAATTCCGCTTATTCCTTAGGGCATCGGTAGGAGACTCATGCATCGTTACAACATCAGGTGCCGGTAGAATTTCTATTCTTTCTAAAAACTTTTCGTTTGCACCGCGCAGAAGCTCTTCTTGACCAACCAGTACAATTTGCAGGTTTTGATTTTCTTCTAAAGCCAAAAGAATGCCTTCTAACTCAACCGCAGGCGCATTGTCGCTGCCCATGGCATCTAGGGCGATTTTCATCAAGTCTTTTTCTCTTTATCGATTACAATAATCTCTTTGCCGGCATAATAACCACAATTTGGACATACTCGATGGGGCAACTTAGGATGATGGCAATGCGGACACTCAATAATATTGGGTGCGGTTAATTTCCAATGGGTCCTTCTTTTCCGTCCTCTTTGTTTAGAATGTCTCCTTTTTGGTAATGGCATTATTTCCTCCTAATTTAAAACATTCTTTTTATATTTTCACTTTTTCTGGCTTAGAGAACATAAAACTCTAAGTTATCGATAAGCATTTTACTTAGTAAGTATGAAAAGTCAAGATCGCGATTTTCATCGACAATAATCTTGTCGAAAGAATCCCGGTAGTTCGTATAAAACCGATAAAGTCCATGTACCTGTTACAAGGGGTTGGGTGAAATGATTCCTGAGCAATACCCCGAGCGACCTCGTGAGCAATCCATTAAGTCTTTCCCGATCCACTGAAGTAGCCGTCACTAATCCGCTACCAATATTGCCAGTCTGCTTTTTCCCCCACCTAGCGAAGAAATTTAATATAAGCGTTAAAACTAAAAAGTTAGGTAAACTTTTGACTCGATTTTTGGTGTACTAAAATATACTTTTGTAACCAAATAGCTCTGTTTTCTCTGCTATTTTAACAGTTAGACTTTACCTATGGTTATCTTTGATTATTAATTATCAATTTTCGTTTAGAATAATTTGCCTTTTAGTAATTCTCGGGCAATTACCAATCTTTGAATCTGGTTTGTACCTTCATAAATCTGGGTAATTTTAGCATCACGCATCATCTTCTCAACCGGATAGTCTTTCATATAACCATAACCACCTAAAACCTGTATTGCATCAACTGTCACTTCCATTGCAATATCCGAGGCAAATAATTTCGCCATCGAAGAATAACCAGCAATATCTTTAGCACCAGAATCAACATATCGAGCTGCCGCATAAACTAAAGCTCGAGCTGCTTCAATTTTAGTTGTCATATCCGCCAGCATAAATTGAATTCCCTCAAGCGCCGAAATCGGTGCGCCGAACTGTATCCGGGTTTGAGCATGTCCAGTTGCAGCTTCCAATGCACCTTGGGCAATACCTAAGGCTTGAGCACCAACGCCCGGACGAGTTCGGTCAAAGGTGCGCATCGAAATGACAAAACCAGCACCTTCCGCTCCAATTCGATTCTCGATCGGAATTCGGCAGTCCTCAAATATTAGTTCGGTTGTGATACTAGCTCGAATACCTAATTTGTTTTCATGCCGACCAAACTTAAATCCTGGTGTGCCTTTTTCCACAATAAATGCCGAAAGACCTCTACCTCCTTTGGTTTTGTCAGTAGCGGCGATTATCGTATAGAGATGAGCCACTTCGCCATTGGTTATAAAGCATTTTGTGCCATTCAAAACATAATGGTTACCATCTTTTTTCGCCGTGGTCTCAGTACCGGAAGCATCCGAACCGGCATTGGGTTCGGTGATACCAAAAGCGCCAATCCATTCACCCGACGCCATTTTGGGCAGGATTCGTTTTTTCTGTTCTTCATTTGCCGCGAGAATTATCGGATAAGCAGCAAGACCATTAGCGGCGTAACAAACTCCAACCCCACCGCAGATACGTGAAATTTCTTCTACCACTAAGCACATCTCAAAAACGCCGCCGCCGCCGCCTTCATACTCTTCTGGAATATAGACACCTAAAAATCCGGCTCGGGCAAATTCTTTCATCAGTTCATGAGGGAATTCGCCTTTTTCATCGAGCTGGGCACGGATTGGTTTAACTTTTTCTTCGGATATTTTTCTAGCTAAATTTTTTATTTCTTTTTGCTCGTCAGTTAAAAAATAATCCATTTTACTCCTTTCAATTTGAGATGATTACAGCGATTGTTGACGATTACGAAGATGCTGTTAAACCGTTATTACCGTTGAAATCGTATCTTTCCATTCGCTGAAATCAAAGTTGCTCTTGTCTTCTGCACTAATTCAACCGGTCCTTAATATCTTCGGCTACTTTTATTAAGTTTTCGTTAATTACCGCGGCAGCCTTCTCGAATACTGCTAATGGCGCACCAACCGGGTCTTCAACTTCTTCGTTGATGCCAAAAGCATATTCACGCAAAAGAAATGTTTTGGATTTTGCTTCGGGCACAAGTTCAATCACATTGTCTTTATGTTTGGGGGACATAACTAAAATTAAGTCAGCATCATTAATCAGTTCTTTGGTGAGGGGGGAGGAGAGGTGATGACTAATATCGGCGCCATATTTTTTAGCCGCAATGACGGCAAATTCAGAAGGTAAAATTCCTTTCTGAGCAATGGTGCCAGCCGAATAAACGAAAACATTCTTTTTCTCAAACATCTTTTCTAAAATCCCTTTAGCAATTGGACTTCGACAAGAATTTCCCGAGCAGACAAAGAGAACGGAAAAATAAACGTCTTTCCCAATTTTTAAGCGTCTGCCTGAAACCTGCTCTATTTCCAGGATTGGCAGGAAACCTTTTTTAAGAATTTTTGGTTCCGAGGTCGTTAGGTCAATAACAGTTGAATTTGAATAGTTTGCAATTTCTCTTTCTAAATAAAGTACAATATTGTTCTCATTTGTTCTTAACCACTCAGAATCCAAGATATTAGACTCGGTTTTTTCGACTTCAATAAAATAAAGTGGATTTTTTGATTGTGCTAAAAGATCGTTAATCAACTGAGAATTTGATACTCTAATGCCGATTTTTTCTTCCGCGTTCGAAGGATTTTGGTTGGATGACAGTTCCTTTTGCCGAAGGTAAGCAATCAGTGGTCCGGGCGTAAATTGTTGAATAACTTTTTGGGCTATTTCAGTTAAGGAATCCATTTCGATATCAGATTTTGAGATAAATTTTGTCGGTTCTAATTTTTGACGCTCATTTAAGATTAAAAGCGAATCTTGATTTACTGAATTTAATCGTTTCGGGTCATTGCTGACTAAGACATAGTTGTATTTGGTCGGTAAAAGGACAATACCTTCGGCTATAGCATTAGCTGCTTTTTTTACAGCCGATTGGTTGATTTTGCCTTTTAGTTTAATTTTTTTCAATTCGGTAGATTCCTTTATCACCGATATCGGTTCGGTAGTGGATACCATCAAATTTTATTTGTTGTAATGCCTGGTAAGCTTTTTCTTTTGCTTTGGATAGAGTCTTGCCGATGCCGGTGATCCCTAATACTCTACCACCCGTAGTATATATTTTACCGTTCCTTTTTTCGGTGCCGGCATGAAATATTGCAATGTCGTTACGATTAAGCAAATCGCCGGTTATCTCTTTACCTTTTTCGTACTTTCCAGGATAACCACCCGATGCCGCTACTACGCAAAGGGCATAATCGTCTCGCCAAATAAGGTCGATATCCTTTAATTTGCCATTAATCGCCGCCAATATTATTTCGGTTAAATCTGATTTTAAAAGAGGTAAAATTACTTGGGTTTCAGGGTCGCCAAAACGACAATTGAATTCAAGTACATAAGGACCCTGTTCAGTAACAATAATACCAGCATAAATAACACCACAGTATTCAATTCCTTCTTTTTGTAATGCAGTTAAGAGCGGATTAAAGATTTTAGAATGGATTTCTTTATCTAATTCTTTAGTTACCAAAGGTACTGGTGCATAGGCACCCATCCCACCGGTATTTGGTCCATCATCGTTATCAAATAATGCTTTATGGTCCTGAGAGGAAATAAGTGTTTTAATCGTTTTGCCATCAGTTAGGGCGATGATTGATGCCTCCTCGCCTTTAAGAAATTGTTCGATTACGATTGTTTCACCGGCTTTACCGAATTCTTTTTGTACTAATGCCCGTTCGATCGCCGCGAATGCATTTTCTTTGGTCAAACAGACTATTGCGCCTTTCCCCGCCGCTAAACCAGATGCCTTGATGACAATCGGGGTACCGGTTGCTTCAACATATTTTTTTGCTGTTTTTTCATTAGTAAAAAGCTCGAACCGAGCAGTCGGGATATTATACTTACGCATTAGTTCTTTAGCAAAAGCTTTTTCGCCTTCAAGACGTGACGCTTCTTTTCGTGGCCCGAAAATTGGTATTTTGTGTTTTTGAAATTCATCAGCTATGCCGGAAACTAACGGTGCCTCAGGACCGACCACCACTAAATCTACCCTTAATTTCTTTGCGATCTTAAGAAGCGATTGAATGTCCTCAGAGCTAACTTTTATACATTGTGCTAAGTTATCAATTCCACCATTACCGGGCGCACAATATAATTCATTTTTACTCTGACTAAATTTCCAAACTAGGGCGTGCTCTCGACCACCGCTACCTATGACAAGGAGTTTCAATCGATTGCTCCCGTTTCTTTACAAAGATTTTGGGCATTATTTATGAGCATTAAGTATCTAAATTTAATCAAGAATAAGAAGTTGTCAAGGAATAGATAATTGAAAATTTAAATAATAAAAGTATTGAATTATAAAATACATTTTGTATATTTATAAGTAGATAAAGTTATTAAATTAACTTAGCTTAGTAGAAAAAAAGGTTGACAAATTATGAGAATTGCTTATAATATAGATGATAGATGCGATAAAGGATACAAAAATGCGGTCAATTATCAAAGAGGCTAAGTTTTTGAATTCTAAAATTTGGTAAGGAGGAAGATTATGCCCGAAGAAAATGCAGCATATGCCTTAGAACAAAAATATGGTGTGCCTTATGTGGATTTGGCGAACTTTCGGGTCGACCCTGATGTTCTAACTATGTTCCCGGAGCCATTTTTAAGAACTAATCGTATTTGTCCACTTTTCCGTTCCGGTAATTCTTTGGCGGTAGCGATGGTGGATCCCGGTGAAATTTTCGTGATTGATGAGGTGCGAAGGATGACGGGGATGGAAATTGAACCAATGGTTTGTCGGGAAATCGATCTGTATCAAGTTCTCAACCAATATTATACCGCAAAAGAAGTACCCGATATTCCGGATGAACCGGAAGTGACAACATTGGAACCAGACGCCGAAGGTACTATGGCAACGCCCGAAGGCGATATGGCACCAGGTAAACTCGAAGAATTAGCTTCGGAAGCACCGGTAGTGCGTTGGGTTAACCAACTGATTATCCGTGCGGTTCGTGACCGGGCGAGTGATATCCATATTGAGCCAACCCGTGAAGGACTTACAGTAAGATTCCGAATCGACGGAATTCTACATCCAATCGTGGCCCCCAAAAAAGCACTGCAATTAGCCGTGGTATCAAGAATTAAGATTATGTCCCGAATGAATATTGCCGAAAAGAGAGTACCGCAAGACGGTCGTTACGGTGCAATTGTCGATGGTCGTGAAATTGACTTCCGTGTTTCGACCTTCCCGACTACCTACGGTGAAACGGTGGTCATGCGTATCTTGGACCGAATCCGATTACTTTCCTTAGACCAGTTGGGATTCAGCGGAACCACTTTAGACCGCGTGAAAGGTATGATCGCTAAGCCACACGGAGTTATTCTTATCACGGGACCAACCGGAAGTGGTAAGACTACCACCCTTTACGCTATTTTGAATGAAATGCGTGGTACCGAGAAGAACATCATTACGATTGAAGACCCGGTGGAATATGATATTGATAAAATTTGCCAGTCTTCAGTAAATCTCCGTGCCGGATTCACCTTTCTGGTTGGACTGCGTCACATTTTGCGTCAAGACCCGGATGTGATTTTTATCGGTGAGATTCGTGACGGTGAAACCGCTGGTGTGGCAATCCGCGCCGCATTAACCGGTCAGTTGGTTTTTTCCACCATTCATACTAATGATGCACCAGGAACGATTACCCGTTTGATTGATATGGGAGTTGAGCCATTTTTGGTTTCCTCTGCGATCGAAGGAACGATTGCCCAGCGATTGATCAGAACAATCTGTTCGAAATGTAAAGAACCCTACGATCCGCCCGAAGAGTTGTTGCGAGACCTCGGGCTGCCGGCTAAAACAAAGTTCTATCGCGGGAAAGGTTGCGAGAGATGTCGAAATAGTGGTTATGTCGGAAGAATTGGTATCTTTGAAGTGTTGAAGATGGAAGACCGGATTCGGGATTTAGTAGTCACTCGACCACCAACCAGTGCGGTAAGAGCATTGGCTCGAGAGGGTGGTATGAAGGTACTCTGGGAGGACGGTATAGAAAAAGTTCTGGCTGGAATGACCACTATGGAAGAAATAATGAGAGAAGCCGAAAGGATTGAGTAGTACAGAGGAATTCTTCAAACTTAATGATTATAGTTACCGTAATTCTAAGTGGAACAGGGGTTGGCTTAAATCGAATCATTGCGTTTAATCAGACGAAATGATATAGCTTTTAGAGAAAGGAAGTATTATGCCCTTATATCGCTATAAAGTAAAAGATAGAGATGGGAAAGTTTTAACCGGTACTTTAGAGGGCACCGATGCTAACACGATTGTCGAGCGACTCGATACTTATGGTTATGTGCCAATGGCGATCACGGAAGTAAAAAGAGCCGCCGTATCGATGCCTGGTGTTGGCGGGATATTGGGAGGACGGGTTAAGTCGGTTGATTTGGTCAATTTTACTCGCCAATTTGTTGCTTTGCATAAAGCCGGGCTACCGATGCTGTCAGCGATCGGTGCTTTGCAATCCCAGACCAGAAGTAAGGCGTTGTCCAATGCATTAGATGCGATTCGGAAAGATTTGATGGGAGGAGCTTCCTTATCCGTAGCGATGTCAAAATTCCCGAGAATCTTTAATGAACTTTTTGTCAACTCGATTTGGGCTGGCGAGACGGGTGGTGTGTTGGACGAAATTATGGCACGACTTGCGGATCTTTTAGAGCACGAGCGCAAACTGCGAAGCGACGTTCAATCGGCAATGCGTTATCCGGCGATTCTCGGGGTTGGTTTTGTAGTTGCCGCTATCGTACTGGCTACTTATGTTATGCCTAAGTTTATTGGTATTTTGACATCAACCGGCAGTAAACTGCCCATGACGACCAAAATTCTCGTCACGGGAGTGGGTTTTGCCCAGAAGTATTGGTTTCTCGGATTAATGATAATTGGGGTAGCTGGTGCTATGTTCTTTTTATTTACCCGTACCGGAGATGGTAAAATATGGTGGGACCGAAGTAAACTCAAGATACCAATTTTCGGCCAACTTCTGTATAAGATGACGATGTCTCGATTCTCACGGATGTTTGAAACGCTGGACCGAACCGGTTTACCGATCCTACGGTGTCTTGGTTTAGTTGCCAAAACGACCGGTAATGCTTATATTTCCCAGCATATAGATAAAGTAGCAGAAAGTGTACGACGGGGCCGAGGGATTGCCGCTCCGATGCGGGAATCCAACGTGTTTCCACCAATGGTGGTTCAGATGGTTGCGACTGGTGAAGAGTCCGGCGCACTTGACGATATGTTAAAACAGATTTCTGACTATTATGACGGCGAAGTAGAATATGCGGTAAAGAATTTAACCGGAATGATTGAGCCGGTGCTAATTCTTGTCATGGGGGTCGGAATCATATTCTTGATTATTGCGGTCATCCAACCTTACATGTCAATTCTCTCCGGATTTGGTAGTGGTGGAGGCGCCGGTCCAGGCATGTAATCATTACAATTGAAATCCATTAATTATTAGCAACCAGACAATCAAGTTTTATCTCTTAACCGAAATACTAATTCACTACTTGTATTTATTCTACAAATTAAAATAATCTCTCTTTAGTAAAAGGATATGACAGCTCATGAAATTAAGACTGATTTCTTAGTTATTGGCTCAGGAATTGCTGGGCTTTGGTTTGCTTTTCGAGTGGCTGATTTCGGCACTGTGGCACTGGTAACCAAAAAAGAAGATACCGAATCGAACACTAATTACGCGCAAGGCGGCATTGCGGCAGTAATGGGGGAAAACGATACCGTCGAAATTCATATTAATGATACAATTAAAGCAGGTGCGGGATTAGCCCATAAAGAAATTGTTAAAAAGGTGGTTGAAAACGGTCCGAAATTAGTAAAAGAGTTATTCGAAATTGGAATAAAATTTTCTACTTATCATGATACGGCGGGAAAACTCCATTTTGATTTAGGTAAAGAGGGCGGACATACTCGAAGGAGAATCGTTCATTGCCAGGATCAAACCGGTGTTGAACTTGAAAAAGGACTGATAAGGGCAGCACGAAGTAAGAATAAACTGCAAATTTTTGAAAATCATTTTGCCTGTGATCTTTTAGTTAAAGAAGGAGAATGTTCGGGGGCAATTGTGGTTGATGCAAACGGAAGCATTTTCAAACTATTTGCCAAAGCGACGTTATTAGCGACGGGCGGAATTGGTCGTGTTTATCTCCACACGACCAATCCCCCAATTGCTACCGGCGATGGTATTGCGATGGCATTTCGAGCTGGTAACCGAATCGCGAATATGGAATTTATTCAGTTTCATCCTACTTCACTCTTCGGTAAAAAGATTAACGGGCGTTCCTTTCTCATATCGGAAGCGGTTAGAGGTGAGGGCGGGATTCTTAAAACTCAGGATGGCAAAACTTTTGTCGAAAAGTATCACGAGCTAGGGTCTTTAGCACCAAGAGATGTTGTGGCAAGAGCAATTGATGCCGAAATGAAGAAACGGCACGAGGATTATGTTTTTTTGGATGTTACCCATCTTGACCCGGGGCAAATCCGAACGCGCTTTCCTAATGTCTATAGTACCTGCCTGAAGTTCGGCATCGATATTACCAAAGATAAAATTCCAGTTGTTCCAGCTGCTCATTATGTGTGTGGCGGCGTTCAAATTAATGTGTGGGGTGAGACTAATATCAAACGACTATTTGCCGCTGGTGAGTGTGCCAGTTCCGGGATGCACGGAGCAAATCGGCTTGCTTCCAATTCTTTATTGGAAGCTTTGTTTTTCGCCGAAAGTGCGTCAGAACGATGCCGACAGAAATACCGCAACTTATCTTTTCCAAACCGGAGTCAAAATGATGATTTCTTGATTAGTTGTTACGCGCCAAATCGGATAAAATGGTTTCACCTTAATGACCGCGAAAAGAAAGCAATTGAAGAATTAGTGTTAAGGCTGCGAGAAACAATGTGGGATAATACTGGAATAGTTCGCTCTAATCAAGGACTCAAAAACGCCGTACAAGAAATCGCGGCGATTGAATTAGAGGTTGAAACTAAATTATCGAAAGAAATCTTAGCTCACGAGTTTTTGGAACTTAAAAATATGCTGATTATCGCCAAATTGATTACCAGATGTGCATCACGACGTAAAGAATCGAGAGGTCTACATTACAATGTTGATTATCCAAATCCGGATGATAAGAACTTCCGCAAAGATACGATTGTGACCAAAGATGAAGTTAGCTAAGCAGCAATTAACAAAAGTAGAATCTCGGCTTGACCGTTTTGGTAATTACCTTATGGTCGAGCGGAGCCTGACCAAGATGTCAACATCATTTTACATTGCGGATGTGCGTCAATTTTTTTCTCTCTTTACCAAAGGGAATGAAGTCAAAATTGATAAACTGAGTTCTAAGGACATTCGGAATTATATATCAGCCCTTAATTCTTTAAGATTAGCAAGTGCTTCGATTGCGCGCAAGATTAGTTCACTTAAAATGTTCTTTCGTTTTTTAGTTTCAGAAGGCATCATAAACAATGACCCAACCGAAGATATTGCATTACCAAAGGTTAAAAAGAAATTACCTTCAGTTCTTACCGTTAATGAAATTGTAGATATTATAAATTCTACTCAATCTAAAGACCAGGGGCGAAGTGTCAAAGATTATCGTGCCTGGGCAATGTTTGAAACGCTTTATGCAACCGGGGTAAGAATCTCTGAATTGCTATCGCTACGATTAAGCGATATATCTTTATCCGAAGGTTTTATTCGTGTTTTTGGCAAAGGGAGTAAAGAACGAATTGTCCCTTTGGGCAAATTAGCAATTAAAGCGATAAAAGATTATTTGCAGTTGGCACGCAACAAACTCTTAAAAGGCAAAGCATCTGAGTATTTATTTCTCAATTATCGTGGCCAAAGAATGTCTCGAATGGGTTTCTGGAAAATCCTTCGGGAATATTTGAAGAGAGTAAAAATAACAAAGCGGGTTACTCCCCATACATTTCGTCATTCCTTTGCCACTCATCTCTTAGAAGGTGGGGCAAATTTGCGAGCCGTACAGGAGATGTTAGGTCATTCTAATATTGTTACCACCCAAATCTATACCCATATTGACCGAAGATATTTAAAAGAAGTGTATAAAACATTTCATCCGCGGGGCTGAACTCAAACAAGGTAATTAATCGATAGGTAGGACAGGGGACTTAAATTTAGCGAATTTTTACCCCAAAATTTCCTTTAACTACTTCACCGATTACAACACTGCTACTCAATTTTTTTAGTAGCTTGGGTGCTGATTCATTGTTAACAAAAACGACCATCCCGATTCCCATATTAAATACCCGATACATTTCATTTTCTGGAATATCACCATATTCTTGAATGAGTTGAAATATTTTTGGAACGTTCCAGGAGTTCTTATTAATCACACATGAAATGTTTTTGGGTAATAGCCTTTTGATATTTTCATAAAAGCCGCCGCCGGTGATATGGGCTAATGCTTTGATTTCGCCGAGTTGTGGATAGAGGGGTGGATAATAAGAACGATGGGTTTTCAGTAATTCGTCCCCAATGTTTTTGTGCAAACCCTTAATCCGGTCAGTTGCTCTAAATTTTTTGACTTCAAAGAATATCTTCCTTGCTAATGAATAACCGTTGGTGTGTAGTCCGGTCGAAGGTAGACCGATGAGGATGTCACCCGGTATTAATTTTTTACTATCAATTATCTTTTCTTTTTCCACAACACCAACAATAAAACCGATCAAATCATACTCACCCGGTTTATAAATTCCTGGCACCTGGGCAGTTTCACCTCCGATTAAAGCGCAGTTATTGTTTCGGCAGCCTCGAACCAAACCTTGGAGAACTTGTTTGATTATTTTTGGTGACAATTTGCTATAGGCGATGTAATCTAAGAAGAAAAGTGGCTTAGCACCTAAGGTTAAAATATCGTTGACGCAATGATTTACCAGGTCTTCACCAACTGTGTTATGTTTATTCATCATTGAGGCAATGAGTAGTTTTGTTCCAACGCCATCACAACTTGCCGATAGAACCGGTTTCTTATAGTCGGTTAATTGGTAAAGTGAACCGAATAAACCAATCTCCGATAGAACTCTCGGTGAAAAAGTAGTTCGGGCTAATTGTTTGATTTTTTGTTTAACTCGGCGGTTAGTATCAATGTCGACGCCAGCGTCTTTGTATAGAACCATTTTAAAGATAGTTCATTTTGTAGTTTTGGGATTTAATTGTTTGCAGATGGAACTAGCCTCACCGTAAATTACATTACAGGTATTAAGAATTTCGCTTGATTCGGTTGCGTTTATACGTTTACTTTTAATTTTAGTTGCATTGGCTTTGAGTTCTTTAGCACGGTATAGAATACGATTGATCTTATTTTCCTGTTCGGGGGTCAATGTACCCTGAATCGTTTTTAAACGATTTGCTATCGCTATCGCACTATCCGATAATAAATCGGCACGTTTTTCATATTTTTCAGCAAGATTCGTCCGCAACCTGGGTAATTCGGTTTTGCTCGATGGAACGGGCATAGTGTAAAATTGAATAATAAATAACCCAACAAAAACAATGACAATCAATAATAAAGCTATCCAAGCATAAATCACTTTCATGTAATACTCCTTTATGTTAGTTTAAATTAAGTTTAAGCTTTGTCAATAGAATTAAAACCCAAAAGGATTGACCTATTTTAAAATTGGTGTATTCTTGCAGAATGAAATCTAAGACGAAGCGGTCAATAAATGCGATGCCGGTTGTGCTCGGCGCAGTAATCAATCAGAAACGCCTGCTTCTTATCAAACGAAACTTTTTGCCATTTATTGGATTTTGGGGAATGCCGGGAGGTAAGGTTCATTTTGGCGAACATCTGGATGAAGCAATAATTCGTGAGTTATTTGAAGAATGTTACATTAAGACTAAATGGTTGAAGTTGTGCGGAGTTGTCACGGAGATACTTCACTTGAATAAAAATACCCGATTGTATTATCTTCTGCATATCTGTCAATTGAAGCCTTTAAGTTTTGAAATAAAACCATCGGTCGAAGGTAATGGGCAATGGTTTTCGCTCGAAAAAATGTCCGAACTTAAAAAGATAATGATTCCGAGTGATTTTGTTATGCTAAATCGGCTGGTTATCAATGAACCGCAAAAATTTTACTACCGGTGTGAAGTGGAAAAAAAGAATAAAATTTATATTATTAAGTACTTTCGATAACCTTGACAATGAAGTTGGTTAAATTACCATTATTCGTGACTGATGTGACGATAAAGATAGGTGGTCAAGCTGGTCAAGGAATGCAATCCATCTCTTATACTTTGGGTAAACTTTTCGCCCGCGGTGGCTACTATGCATTTATTAACCAGGATATTATGTCTCGCATCCGGGGCGGTCATAATTGTTCCCAAATCCGCATCCGTGATGTGTCGGTCTACTGTCCTTCGGAAAAAGTGAATGTTCTGATTGCCCTCGATGAAGAGACGGTAAATTTGCACAAGAATGAGATGGTCGATAAGGGTGTTATTATATTTGATAAAGATAAAGTGAAATTTGATGCAACGGGAATGAATCTGTTTCCGATGCCGTTAGAAAAATTAGCCAAAGATTACGGAAAAGATGTTATCATGATTAACACGGTTGCCTTGGGCGCTTTGATGCAATTAACCGGTTATCCGATTGATTCGCTTTATAATATTTTAAAAGAAGAATTTGCGCCGAAAGGGATGGAGGTCGTTAAACGAAATGTCGCCAGTGCGCGAGCTGGGTTTGATTATGCCCAGAGCAATTTTCATCGGGAATGTCCTTGTAAAATAGGGCTAAAACCCAAGGGACAGAAACGAATGTTAATCTCGGGCAGCGAAACCATTGGTTTAGCGGCAATTTGTTCCGGTCTTAAGTTTTATGCTGGTTATCCGATGTCACCATCAACGCCAATCATGGAATACGTGGCTAACAGAGCTAAAGAATTTAATATCGTAGTTGAGCAGTCTGAAGATGAGATTGCGGCAATTAATATGATAATTGGGGCGGCTTTTGCTGGTGTCCGTTCAATGACCGCAACTTCGGGGGGTGGTTTTGCGTTAATGGTTGAAGGACTTAGTTTGGCCGGAATGACCGAAACGCCGATCGTTATTGCCCTTGGCCAAAGACCAGGTCCTGCCACTGGTTTTCCAACTCGAACCGAACAGGGTGATTTACTTTTTGCCGTACACGCTGGACACGGCGAATTTTCGAGAATCGTCTTCACTCCAGGTACACCGGAGGAGGCATTTAGCCTGACAAATAAGGCATTCGATTTTGCCGAGAAGTATCAAATTCCGGTATTAATCTTAACTGACCAGCATTTCAATGATTCTTACTGGACGGTTGATTCTTTCGATTTGGAGAAAATTGCAATTGAACGATATGATGCAACAAATAAATGGCTAAATCAACCTGCTTATACTTATCAAAAGTATAAAATTACCGAAACTGGAATTTCCCCCCGCATTTATCCGGGGCTGCGAAATCAGGTAGTCTGTGCCGACAGCGACGAGCATACCGAAGAGGGACATATTACCGAATCGGCTGAAATACGAAAGGCAATGGTCGAAAAACGATTAAAGAAACTTGAGGCGATTCGGCATGAGTTCGGTTCTTGCTATACTTATCCGGAAGATAACCTGGAAACAATGTTGGTATGTTATGGTTCGACTTTCGGGGTGTTAAAAGAGGCGATTGATATTCTGCAAGAAAAGAAAATGAAAATCGGGATGCTTCATATTAGTGAAGTCTATCCCTTCCCGCGTGAGTCGGTGATGGCACAATTGGGTTTTAGCCGTAAAATATTTACGGTTGAGAATAATGCCACCGGTCAGTTATCCCGACTAATGACCGCTGAGACGAGAATAAAAATCACCGATAAAATTCTAAAGTATGACGGTCGTCCATTTTCCATACAAGAGCTGCTGCGCCGAATTGAAATGGTTAGTTAACTATGACAAAATTAGCCGATTACGAAAGTAAGGACCCGATTGCCTGGTGCCCGGGTTGCGGCAATTTTGGAATTCTCGAGGCAGTAAAGCAGGCTTTGGCGGAATCGAATTTGGAGCCGTATCAAGTTCTGATTGTTTCCGGTATTGGTCAAGCGGCAAAATTGCCCCATTATGTCAAATGTAATACTTTTAATGGATTGCATGGCAGAACTTTACCGGTAGCAACTGCGGCTAAGATTGCCAATCACAAATTAACCGTAATTGGGGTGAGTGGTGATGGCGATGCCTATGGCGAAGGCGGTAATCACTTCCTGCATGCTCTGCGGCGAAATATTGATTTAACTTATCTTGTGCACAACAATCAAATCTATGGTCTGACTAAAGGGCAAGCTTCGCCTACCAGTGATTTGGGTTTCATCACTAAAACCACGCCATTTGGTGCCCTTTCACCGGCTACCAATCCTTTAGCATTAGCCATAATTATGAATGTCGGTTTTGTGGCGCGCGGATTTGCCGGTGAAATAAAACACTTGGCTTCACTGATTAAAGAAGCAATCAAAAGCAAGGGATTTTCCTTAGTCGATATCTTACAGCCCTGTGTTACTTTTAATAAAGTGAATACTTTTAAGTGGTATAAATATCGAATTTATAAAGTTAACGACGACCCCAAATACGATCCGACCAATCAAAGTCTGGCTTTACAAAAAAGCATGGAATGGGGCGATAGGATTCCGATTGGAATCATTTATCGGGGCACTCGAAAAAGTTTTGATGAACAGTTGCCAGCCATTAAAGAAATACCATTAGTTGAACAAAAAATTCCTACCGATAAATTTAAGAAGTTAATTGAAGAATTCTACTAATTAGCTGCTTAATAACGCAAAAGGTCAGCCAGCGCGAACAACCTCCCAGTCGATTATTAAAACTTCACTTCGTTAAGAATATCAATCGGTGCTGCCGTCGGTAGAGCTAATTATCTTAATTTGGATTTAGAATCTAAAAATTGAAGGGAGCCGATTAACGGCTCCCTTATTATTAAAGAGACTATATAAGCCTCCTAACAGGGAAGCTGATAATATTGTATCAATTTTCAAATTATTGTCAATAGAAAAATTCAATGCCGCTTAATTTTTTTAATAGTGCGATATTAGACCATTCGTCGCAATCTCATTTCAGTGAAAGTCAAAATAATTTTATCTTTTAGCTTCAATAATACTTCTTGTTTTAAGCCTTCTTCTCGCCAACGGTCCGTTAAGTCAATTAAGGTTTTACTCAACTTCTCTGGTTCTTTGCCGTAATATTTTTTTAGTGCCTGATAACATTCTCGGGTAAAATCTTTGTAAAGCGAAAACAAAGGAGTAGCGACATTCATATCACATAAAAGCTTGTGAGCGGCGGCTTCCATTCTTTCAATTCTTATTCGATATTTGGTAAAGCCAATCGCCATCTTTTCCTGTTTTTCGGTTGGCAATGGCTTTTTCGCTAAAATTCTTTTCATTTCGCCGCGCAGAACGTTGTTAATAATCTTCTTAATGCGAGAAAGAATATTAATTTTGGGAATTGATAACATAAACGGACTAAGATATACTATAATTTATTGGATATCTTAGACTTAAGTAAATTATTGACTAATGACAAAAAAGCAAAGACTTTTCTTAAGAAATTTAGGTGGACAAAAGGTGTTGTCTGTCCCAAGTGCAATGACAAAAAAATCTTTAAACTTTCTGACGGGCGATACAAATGTAGATAATGTTTTAATCGATTCTCTGATTTTTCCGGTACCTATCTCGCTCACAACAAAATTCCTTTTAACAAAACCATTCTTTTAATGAAACTTTTCTTAATGGAATTAACTGCTCGTAAAGCAGCTAAAGA
>Ga0315291_10000652_pt1 | contig 46161 bp, 32 predicted proteins | sample YL17G12_20_MG_FD_203070 | JGI IMG/M metagenome (GOLD analysis project Ga0315291, IMG submission 203070) | Sediment microbial communities from Yellowstone Lake, YNP, Wyoming, USA - YL17G12_20 | ecosystem: Environmental > Aquatic > Freshwater > Lake > Sediment | place: USA: Wyoming | collected...
TGAGCGTATAAGAAGCGCTGTGGATGTGAAAGGTTCAATATCAATTAGTCCTTCCGAATTTTCGTATTATGATCTGCTTTATGGAAGCGGAACCAACCCGTCTTCATGGTCAATTATTTTAGAATCAAATACTTTGCCGACATCAGGAAACCTTGGTCAATGGAATACAAGCGGATTTCCCGACGGCGTTTACACTCTTCGATTAAAGACGGTTAATTTAGGAAATGAAAGTTTCATTTATGATGTGCCCGTTGTAGTTGATAATACCAATCCGATTTCGCAAATTACCTATCCGGCCAGCGCCGATGTATTGGGCGGAGTGATAAGTATGCAAGGAACTTCGTCAGACCTGAACTTTTCACAGTATAGGGTGGAGTATGGCGAGGGCGTTAATCCTTTGTCATGGACAGAAATAAAGACCTCCCAGGCGCCGGTTACAACCGGCACGCTGGCTGACTGGTCGACCGGTTCGCTTAACGGGACATATACTGTTCGTCTGACAACAACAGATAAAGCAGGCAACACTTCTTCTTCGCAGGTTTCATTTACCATGGACAATTATATAAACGCTTCCCTTGATTTCCCTTCAAGCGGCATGGTACTTAGCGACACGATCCAGATCAAAGGGACCGTTTCGGATATCAATTTTAAAGAATACCGGGTGGAATACGGGAGCGGAAGCAATCCGATGGTATTTTATCCGATTGGAAGTGTTCATACTAATCAGGTTACAAACGAACAATTGGAAACCTGGAATACAAAAACGGTATCTGATGGAACCTATACAATCAGGCTGTTAGTTACGGATCAGGCGGAAAATCAAATAATTAAAAAGGCGACAATAATTGTTGACAACACTTATCCGACTGTTTCAATTTCCAAACCGATTGCCGGAAGCTGTTTAGCCGGAAATATCGGCATTTCCGGAACAGTTTATGATGATAATATTCAATCATATAAACTGGAATATCAGGACAATTCAAATCCCGGAAACTGGAATTATATCTATTCAACTTCCGAAGCGAAGAATATCCAGAATGATTCCATTTTCAACTGGGCGGCAAACGCTCTTAACGGTTCTTACGCAATAAGGGTCAGCGCAACCGATAAGACAGGGAAAACCTCAAGCGACCAGGTTTCAATGATTATAGATAATATAAAACCGAATATAAATATCACTTCACCCACCAGAGAATCAATAAATACCGGCAATTTGGATATAATCGGAGAGATTTCAGATGTTAACTTAAAGGATTATTCAATTAAATATGGTTATGGGATCGAGCCGACCAGATGGTGGAATTTAACTTCAGGTTCGTCCGTCGTCCTTCCCCCATCATCTATCGTTACCTGGCCGACCATCAATGTAAAAGACGGCTATTATACGCTTCGTTTTGAAGCCGAAGATAAAGCCGGAAATAAATATTCATATGATCTGCCGATTGATATCGATAATTCCCCGGCGATCGCCGAAATCCAGGAGCCGGCTGATAATCAAGTCGTAAGCGGAGAAGTGAGCATAAAGGGAATTGCCTGCGACGCCGACTTTACTACTTACAACTTTAAACGATACGAGGTTTTATATGGCCAGGGAGCAAGTCCAACTCAATGGACAACAATTGAATCGCTGGTTGTGCCAAAAATAAACGATACTTTGACTTCATTAAATACTCTTAGCCTGGCGGACGGGATTTACACCATAAAACTTAGGTCACAGGATATATCTGGCATTACCGAAAAAACAAGATCGATAATAATAGACAATACCAAGCCATCGCTTTCTATTTCTTCTCCAAATGACGGATCGAATGTATCAGGAAACATACAAATTATTGGAACCGCATCAGACAATAATTTTGATGAGTATAAGATCTATTATAAGAATACTTCATCATCAGATTGGACAGAAATAGGAAGCGGCTCGTCTGTCGTCCCTCTTCCCTTGTCTCTCGTTACCTGGAACACCACACTAGTTGGCGACGGCAGTTATGTTTTAAAGCTATGGGCAAAAGATAAAGCTGGCAATGAACATGAGATTACACGAAATTATATTGTAAATAACACTTTGGATGTAAATAATATTTCATTGCAATCTTCTGTATTTTCGCCGAACGGGGATGGTATAGATGATAAAGTAAAAATTAAATATAATCTGACCAGCAATAACAATGTAACGGTGAAGGTTTATAAAAAACCTGGTATCTATACTTATAATTGGTCGGCATTTGGAAGTGGGACAAGGTATCCGGCGCAGGATTTCTCTTATACCTTAAGTGCATCTGGAAAGAACTTTCCTTCACAGCTGTTTAATTGGAGGGTGGATGGGAGTGGGGTGGAGACGTACTATACTTATTCATTATTGAACAGCCCGCAAGCCTATGCTCGTTCGACGAATGATAAAGCCGAAGGAGAAAGTTCGGTGTTTTCTTTGAATTACGATCAAAAAGGGGTCAAACTTAATTTTACTGCTAACAGCTCGGGTTGGGATGACGCCAGAAAGTATTGGGCTTATAGGAAGGTCGGGAATGAATGGAAAGAGGTTTATTTTCATGAAACGGAAGGCGCAGGCAGTTGGAGCCTTTACGGGCCAAAGGCGATGGCCGAGGCGTGGTGGGTAATGGGTCTTCCCAGTCAAAAAGATCATGAATCAACATTTTATTTAAGTCAAACTGAAAATGTTGATTTTAGTGTTAGAGTGGATAGCAATTGTCTGATCGCAGACATATATATTTACAAAAGTAGTAACTACGGGAATTCTTGGGACAGCACTCCAGTTTATAGTGAAACCATATACCCGGTTGCCAATAAGGATTTTTCGAGTACGCTAGCCGGCGGTTATTTATACAAATTAAAAATGCAGGTTCTTGCCATCCAATACAATCATACCTGGTGTGAATTTGGCGCTTCAAATTATACCTGGCCGGCGGGCGATTATAAATTAAGAACCTGGCTTGATGTGGGGATGTGGGATGATGGAACCGTTACCATGTCAATGGATTATCAGCAAAGAAACACATTGTATAATTACCCTTCGGATTATGATTCCGGGTTAGCGATAAAATATTATGATGGAACAATTTCTGGGAATTCATATTCTGTGACGCTTTATCCTCAAAATAGTGGGACAATAAGCGGCCATTCAATTTCTTACACTCAAACCTCAGGCAGCGGCGTTTCAACTTCAAGAGACAGTAGTGGCTGGAGCGGCAATACTTGCTCCGGTGTAATCAATGCAACATATAATTATGCGGGCAACTTGTGGAATCCGGATTCTCAGTCAGGGGGAAGCAGCTGTACCGCTGGTCCTGGAGCTCCTATAGTAATTACTTCAGATACTATGGAGAATAAATTTCTTGATCCCTTGCAAGACAAAGATCCCGGAGGATCATACCATATCAATCCAATTTCTTTCTCATTAATTAAAAATAACGGAGATAATGTCAATTTAAGATTTGTTGATGAAAACGGGAATGACATTGGCAGTACAACCTCAAATATTAAAGCGAAGGTTAAAGCTTCCACCTCTTATTCCGAACCCTGGAACACATCTATGGATCCTTCGGTGGGGAATGGGGGGTGGATAAAGCAGGGAGCTTATAGTTTGCCTTTCTACTACAATGAAGCTTCTGACTCAAGGAATGTTTACAATTATTATACGCTTCCTTCAAATGATATTGTTGTCAGCGACTGGAATGTGAATTCTGATAATTCATATACTAAAGTTTATGGGGTTAATGCCAACGGCGACTTTAATATCTGTCTTGCTGACAACATGCTTGTCAAAACGCTTCAATACGATTCGCCAACTTCTGCCGGAGAGCATTCCATAGAATGGGATGGGACAGATAATAATGGCAATACGGTTCCCGATAATGATTACATATTTGTTATTTACGCCGGGGGGAATACGGCAAGAAAAGGTATAAATGGCGAGTCTTCCGTTAATGTCCAGCAATCTTCGGAAATAAGCTCTCTTGCTGTTTCCGAAGCGTTCATTTCCCCGAATGGCGATGGATTAAAAGATTCAACCGCCATCAATTATACTCTCTCCCAGAATGCGAATTCGGTCTCCGCGGCGATAAAAGACAAAGACGGCAACACGATAAGAACCATTTCCGGCCCGGCACTAATCGGATCGCATGCGATTACCTGGAACGGCAAAAATGATTCTAACGCGATTGTCCCGGATGGGACATATTCAGTTGTTGTCACAGCGATAAATGCTAACGGCGCGACAAGAGTAAAGTCAGCCAGCGTCACGGTTGATAACAACAATCCGCCAATATCTGATGAAGACCCAAAACTGATCGTTAGTTCTTCCGCCTGGGAAGAAAGCCCGGCTTATTCTCCCGACAAAACCAAACTTGCATTCGCGAAAGAAATATCGGGAAAGAAACAAATATGCGTCATGGATTTAACCAGTTCGCAACTAACGCAGTTAACCACTCAAGGAGAAAACAAGCAACCGAGCTTTTCGCCGGATGGTTTAAAAATAGCTTTCCTTTCTGATCGTTCAGGAAATATTGATATCTGGAAAATAAATCAGGATGGATCTCAAGCAAAACAGATAACCGCAAATCCGGCGACAGAAAATAATCCAAAGTGGTCGCCTGATGGAAGCAAGATTGTTTATTCTTCCGACCGTTTAGGCGAGCTTATGCTTTCAAAATGGAATATCTGGGAGATAAATGCCGACGGATCGAATCCAACCCAGGTCACAAAAGACCAGGCGACTTTAAAAGATGACAATCCTTCATCTTCACCGGACGGGAAAAAGATTGTATATGATTCCGACCAGGATGGAAACTTCAACATATGGATGATTAACACTGACGGCAGCGGCAAATTAAAGATCACAGCTAGTTCGGAGGCAGAAACCAAGCCGATATGGTCGCCTGACGGATCAAAGATTGCCTATCAGAATCAAAAGGGGATAGGGCTATTTGATGTAAAGAACAATATTTCACAGCAGTTAATTTCCCAGGAAGGCGCAACCAGTCCATCGTGGTCAAAAGACGGGACCGAGCTCCTGTACAATGATAATGCCGGTAACATTTATTCAAAGTCAACCTATGCTGGCGCGCTGACCGGGGTGATCACTTATCCGATCTTAAACCAGAAACTTTCCGGCCTGGTCGAAATAAAAGGAACCGCTCTTGATACAAACCTTGAAGGATACAAGGTTGAATACTCTCCAAATACAACCCCATATGTCTGGGCCGAGATCGGACATTCGGATATTCCAAAGAAAGATGGGATCCTGGCAGTCTGGAATACGGCGCCTTTGATTGATGGTCAATATGTTTTAAAACTGACCGCCTGGGATAAAGCCGGCAACAGCATCGAAAACAGCTTGATTATCAACTCAAACAATGACAACTGGAAGCTCACTATTTCATCTTTAACCCAAATTACTTCTTCCGATGCCTGGGATATTGAACCAACCTGGTCGCCGGATGGCAGTAAAATAGCATTTTCTTCAAACCGATCAGGCAACTTGTCCACCGAAGCTTCAGCGAAGGTGGATTACGACATCTGGGTTATGAATTCAGATGGCACGGGACTTTCCAATTTAACCAATAATCCCGCTTACGACGGTAAGCCAAAATGGTCGCCTGATGGGACCAAAATTGCGTTTGTTTCGGACCGTTCAGGCAACTTGGATATCTGGACGATGAACGCGGACGGTTCGAACCTTAAACAATTAACTGATTTGACGATCATAGATACTGATCCCTGCTGGTCGCCTGACGGCTCAAAAATCGCGTTTTCCAGCAATCGGAGTAATAATTTTAACATCTGGACAATTAATTCTGACGGCAGCGGCATTCCCCAAAAGATCACAAGCGGTGAAGCGAATGATATTGAACCCTCATGGTCAAAATGGGGGATCGCGTTTACGTCAAATCGGGAAATCTGGATGATCGATGAAAACGGGACACAGGAAGCATTCCGCCTGACCAATAATCCAGCCGGGAATTATGAACCCTGTTGGTCGCCGTTCGCCATTCCGTTATCCGACGGCTCCAATCGACCGTTGGTCACGTTCACTTCCAATCGTCAGGGCAATCCCGATATTTTTGTCATGGATACTGACGGGGTCGATCAGTCGAAATCGCTGACCGATTACACTAATACCGATTGTAATCCATCCTGGTCGCCTGACGGCTCTAAAGTCGCTTACGCTTCGTTCAAAGACGGACAGTACGATGTCTGGATCATGAATTTTGCTATAAGAACTTCGATCTTAAGTGTTCCATCGATAAAGCAGGTTTCCGGATTAGAGATCATATCACCCAAGGGCGGCCAAAACATCGATAACTTGAGGCCGGTATTTGAATGGTGGGGGATCAGAGGACAAACAAGCTATCGAATTGTGGCCAGAAAAGACATTACATCAACAACTTTTCCTAAAAATATTTCTCCCGCCGAGGCATCTCCGGAATCTGGCGCGCGGCCGGCAATCGCTTATTCAATCGGTGAATTTGATGACGGCCTGGCAAGAGGCGAATGGAACTGGAAAGTCCAGGCGCTGGATCAAAACAATAACATTATCGCGGAAACCCCGGAAGAATCTTTTGAAATTAATCCGCCTTTTACCATTTCCAATATTACCAATTACCCCAATCCATTCAATCCGAATAAGGAAAGAACCAAGATCAGGTATAAGCTTAGCAAAGACGCGGATGATGTAACTATCAGAATTTACGATATAATGGGCTCACTGGTTAACGAACTCTCGGGCTTACCGTTTGGCGAAATCGTGAACATTTGGTTAAAATATAACGATATAGATTGGGATGGGCGGAATGGGAGGGGGGATGTTGTAGTTAATGGCATTTATCCGTTTGAAGTTGTTGCGAGATTGGGAGACAAGTCGGTTTCCGGCAGGGGGAAGATAGCGGTGCTTAAGTGAAGTATGCAGTAGGGAGTATGAAGTATGCAGTGTAAAGGTGAATTTTTGATGAGAAAAATATTATTTTCAATATTGCTTACTGCCTACTTGCGCAATAGCGCAGGGCCAGGCCGGTTCCGACATCGCCGTCCTCAAAGCGGGAGTAGGCGCCCGGCCGCTGGGGATGGGAAGCGCTTTCACGGCGGTGGCCGATAATGCCGACGCGCCATACTGGAATCCCGCAGGTTTAAGTTCCATCACTAAAAACGAGATCACAACAACTCAGACCAGACTTTCAACAGACGCCGATCATTATTATGTAAGTTATGTGTTTCCTTTGAAAAGGGGAGCGATCGGTATTTCGTGGATACAGGTGGGGATGGGAACCATCACGCGGACAACCACGACCGATGCCTTCAATGAAGTAATAACGACCGGGATCTTCAGCTACTTCAGCAATGCGTATCTATTTTCGTATGGACTGCCGATCAATCCGAATATCTCATTTGGCTTGACCGCGAAATATTTAACCTCGGATATGTTTCAGATAGCCGGCGGGCAGGCGTATGGATATTCTTTAACTCCAGGTTTTTTAATTAAATTGAAACAGGGTTTGCAAGCGGGACTTAAAATCGACGAGCTCCTGAACGAACAAAAATGGGGAACAGGGACGGTTGAAAAGGTGCCGCCCACAGTAAGGCTTGGGTTAGCATATAAAACAATAAATCCTGGACTATTTGTAATTGATATCAGCCAGATCATGAAAAGCGGATATTCAACGGAAATATCAGCAGGATACGAATGGGAAAGAGACGGCTTGTCGCTTAGGTTGGGTTATGCTGAAAATGGATTAACTGCCGGAGCGGGATTTATTTCCGGTCATACAAGACTGGATTATGCTTATGTTGCTCAAAGAGATCTTTCTAAAGAAAATGTCCACCGCGTTTCTCTATCAGGAATCTTTTAATATATCTTGAAATTTTCAAAAATAATAGAGGATAATAATTTGAGGGATAATATGAGAATAGGAGCGCCAATAAGCGCAAGAACGGGAGTTCTCCCAAGGATTGAGCGTGCGTTTAATGCCGGAGGCCGATTTGTTTTTGGTTCCGGCGCAAAAATGCTCAGCAGTTTAAGGAGTTTAATCTTTTTTTCGGTTTTAGCGGGTATTGGGGGAGGATTGCCAGGATGCGCTCTTGTAGAACTGTTTGATAACCCGATTAAAGCTGCGGATGCCAGTCTGCCAACTGACGCCAAAATGGATTCAAGCATTATTGACGCTATGCCGCCTGATGCCGTGATACATGATGCAATGATACCGGATACAATAATTCCTGATGCTATAACGCCGGATGCTATGAAGTTGGATGCAATGCCGCTGGATGGCATGCCGATAGATGCTGTGCCGATTGACGCGAGGCCGATTGATGCTGGGGCGCCTGACGCAACGGGATGCGTGCCGGTATCTTTGGAAGAGACAGAATTTAAAGATATCGCAGGCAATGCTTTTATTAATATTGATTACTGGTCGCTTTATGGAAGTTTAATTTTAAAAAGAAATTGGACAGAGGAGTGGAAGGCGGACGGTGGAATGTTGCCCACCTGGACTCTTTATGCTCCATCTGGAGCGAATGGTCAGGGAACCGCAACTTTAACAACCGATCCTTTAAGCGGTGGGGTAGATGTTTTGAATATGAATACTTTGAGCTGTGCGGGCTGTACCGCGCCTCCTGCGGGATCAGATCAATATCTTTATTATAGTATTAGCCCAAACTTTACTGCTGCTGGCGGAGTTGTACAAGTAAGCTGGAGGTTGGTAGCAGAAGAGACCGGTAGTCCATTTTATGGTTGTGAAGCTTCGGTTGAAATAGCTAATGGATCAAGAATTTATCGTCCCGGAATGATGCCTGGAAGTATTGTAGATCCATTATCTACAAGCGTTAATTTTGCAACTGACACACAAACTCAATTATTTACACTTAGAGTAGAATTTATAAATGATACTGTTCGTTATTTTGTTAATGAGCAAGGGCCTCAAGCCGATACAAATACAAATTCAACTGGAAATAATCGTATACGTTTTTCTGATAATTGCGGAAATACTGATGGACAAGCTTATGTAAGGCAAATTGCATATTATAATGGCGGCGATCATGTGCCGTTTAATCCGATGACGGGAAGCTTTACTAGAATTTTTGATTTTGGGAGTCCAGTTTCAAGTTTTACAAATATAATATTTAATGGAAATACACCGGCTTTGACTAGCATATTATTTGAGACCAGAAGCGGCAATACAGCTACGCCCGATATTACATGGTCTTCGTGGGCTGCAGCGACAGGAGGAACCATAACAAGCCCTTTAGCTCGATATCTGCAGGTCAGGGCGACTTTGAGTACATCGGATAATTTGGTTTCCGCTATGTTATATGATTTTAGAGTAAACGGCTGCCAGTAAAATTTATTGAGGGCAATGAAGGCCCATGAGGGCACATGAAGTGAAGGACGGCTTAGGATTAAGAGGGCGTTGAGGAATTTAGAATATTAAAACTCAAATTGTCGCTAATCTACTTTTCTCTAATAATGCAAATTTCCATATCACAAATAATTCAAATTTACTCTAAAATGCTCCAATCAGAAGGTGGTAGGATATCATTTTTGTCTCTGCCTTTGAGGATGCGTTTGTATATCAATTGATTGCGGTTTAGGCTCGCCAGAATGCCCAGTTTAAGATCGGTTTGTTTTAGATAGTTCAGGACCTGCATGATGTCTTTGATCGTAAAACTTGGCGTTATTTTGATCTCAAGAACTATTTTGTGGTCTATTATAAAATCAAGATAATATCTGCCGACATTACAGCCGTTATAGTTAAAATCCGTTCTAACTTGTTCCAAGAAAGGGATCTTATTTATGAATAGCTCTCTTTTGATTGCTCTTTGATAATATATTTCCTGATATCCTCCTCCTAATTGATTGTAAACTTTAAACAGGATCCCCATAATTCTGTAGCTCAGCTCTTTATGAATTATTTCCGCCATATCCTTCCTCCTCTTATTTGCGTTATTTGCTTTAATTCGAATGATTCGTGAGAACGGAAATTCGAATTATACGCGATCCGGCAAATTAGCGACAATAAGCGACCTAAAATAAGAATGTGCAATTATCAAGCCAGACCATTTAAGGGTAAAAGAGGTCAAAACTGCAGTAAAATTCATCACCTGTGCCGAAAAATACTGCAACATAAATAAAAATTTCGCTTGACTATTTCCACAATTAGCATATAATTTCCTTAAAATTGACCGAAGGAGGTGAATTAAAATGAAGAAATTAATTCTAGTTTTGATTCTTTTGGTATTTTGCGGAAGTTTTGCATTAGCGGCTGCAGCAACTAAGCCTATTAGAATAACTGCTCTGGGAACAGGTGAAATAGCAACAGATGCTTCAACATGTGAAGTATCTAATTCAAATGTAACCAATAATAGTTTTATTTTTCTTACTATTGATAATGTTACAGAAAGTGTGCCAGGATTGAAAGTATATTCAAAAACAAACGAATCTTTTATAGTTGGGACATTAGATAACTCCAAACCGGTAACTGCTAAAATCCCATTTAATTATCTAATAATTAATTAGCTAAAAGGGTCCTCGATTTATCATAAAGTGGTAGGTCGGGGGCCCTTTTTTTGTGGTATAATATAACAAGCCCCGCAAAAAGAAAATATGATATTGAGCCTGCTATATCCACATGTTAGCAAACGGCTTAAAGGAGAGTCCTGCCCGGGGTGTATCTTTTGGATAAAATTCCGAGGAAATTGCAATACGATGTACTGCTCCCTTGTAAAAAAGGAGTTGTCTTATGAAAAATAGCATTAAAAAAAGTGTTGTTCTAATGATTCTGGCATGTTTTATGGTTACATATTTATTAAGCAATATAACTTATGCTAATGAAAAGAACAGTATATTATCCGCAGTTGAGAGAATTAATAACATAAAAGAATTAGACAAATCGTTAAGGATTCGGGATGGATGGTTTATAGTTGCTACTGGTGTTGCGTCTTTTTGTTTCGGATTATTATTTTCCAATGTTGGGGCAAACAGTAATTCTGGAGGTTTAAACTTTGGAGGAGGGATTGTCTATGCATATGGAATGCTTTTTGAAGGTGTGGGCGGTTTTGCTATGCTTGCTGGAACATCAAAAGTATATTTACAGAAAAGTGAAACAGAGCTGGATTATGAAAAAATAATTAAACTTAATTTAGATAAAAGGGAAAAGAGCGCCAGAGAATATTTAATTATGAAGGATTTGCAAATTAAAAAATATGGTTTAAATGGATCATTTATATTTCCAGATTATAAAAAATTATATTTAAATGAAATAAATGAATATTTATTAGATCATCACGACGAAAATTAAAGTTGGTAAGGGTAAATAATTTGGCTGAAGCCATGAAAAGAATATTATTATGTTTGGTTATATCATCGATATTATATGGGGCTTCTTTTAGTGAAGCTCCAAAAGAAACAAAAACCTCTCCAAATTATTTAATTATTTTAGTCCATGGCATAAATTCATCAAGCCGAATTTTTGTCGGCCCAGATAAAGGTGGGCAGAAAGGGAGTAAAGGAGGGGAGCTAACGAATGAACCAGCTGAAGGCAAAGATGATGATTTTGGTGATTTAAAAGGATATCTAGAAAATGATTTGGGATTAAAAGGCTTTGTATATTCTTATACGTTCTCAGAAAGGGATGGAAAAATTGCAAAGCAGGGGCGAGAATTAGGCGATAGAAGTCATCTCAATGACGCAACTAATGGTAGTATCCTATTTTATCCAACAATGAATCATATTAAAAATCTTGATGGAGTATATACAAAGATTAAAAATGGCAATTGTTGGTTAAAACAGGCGAAAGAAGATTTTAAAAATTGGTATATGTGTACTCATTCAACAACTGAAGTACCTGAAAATGAAATCCCCCCAAAATACATCCTTATAGCCCATTCGCAAGGTGCATTGTCGTCAAGGTCTTATATATTATCAGATTTTTATCAAAATGATGTAGAAGCATTAATAACAATTGATGGTGTTTTGAAGGAGCAAATCCAGCCAGCGCTTTGCAAACGATGGACGAATTCTATAAATCCGGACAGATTTATTCCGCTTACATGACAGGTCTTGGATTAGCTTTAATGGCAGCATATACTGGCATGCCTGATGAACTGGTAATTTATTTGAGCACTTCGACTGCTTTTTCCCTTTTGGGGAGAACATTTGTAGATCAATTATTACAAACCGCAATAACCGGTCAGTATCCAGCTCAACCGTCGGTTCAGGATATGGCATTAAATAGCGAATTCTTAAATAATCTTAATAGTAAACGGCTTGAATTAAGTAATGATATGATAAAGGTGAGGGCTATTGCGACAGAAGGAGTCCCTACTCCTGGGGGATATCAATTTTCTGCGACTAGATATGTGTTTGGCCTAGATACTTTAAATATGCTTGTAACATCAAATTATTGGAACGAAATACCCGATACTTCAAAAATCTTGGCGATTTGGTTAACGCTTTGTTTCGGAGTTCCTGTCGATAGAAATGGTGATTTTATGGTCGCCAAGAACAGCCAGCTTGGATATGATGTCTTTTCACAAGACCCAAAATTCGATTATAAGTCATATTTAATGAAGATGGAGGAGCAAAATTCTGGTTTAAGAGATGGAATAACTGCTGTAGTGCTTACTGCTTCAGTTATTGGCGCATTTGATAAGAATTTACGATTTATATCATTACTTTTAGGAGGGGCAATATTGGTTGGACGGACAATAGATTCTTTAAAGGGGAGTGAGTTCTTGGCCGCGCATGGAAAATGTTTAAGAAAGGTATACGAAACCAAACTCATCGACCATGCCTTAGAAGACATCATAACTGTCGGCGGAAATTCTTCAACAAAAGAATCAATAAAATCAGGCATTTCTGCGTTGTCGGTTGGCACATCAACCAGCAGTTTCCCCGCCCCCTCCCAAACCTTCACCCTCCTCTCCAACAAAAACAAAGACGGCTCCGATGCTGGAGCTTACCATACCATAACAATCGAAGCTATAAGCGAAAGCAATAATCACCTTCAATCAGCGCCGATTTATTTTAATGGTCCTCCTTTGCCCGATGGGCTTCGGAGGACAAGTGAAAAGAAGTGGATATCGGGAGTGACGGTCAAAGAAGCACCCACGGCGATAAAAGGCGTCATCAATACCTTTCTGCCAAAAAAAATAAAATCATTTGAATATTCAGAGAATTTTGCGGCCTGGAAACCGACGGGATCAGTGGATGAATGGGGCAACTTCACCGTAAAGGATTTAAACTTTGCCGAAGGCCAGAATGTGATCGCTTTCCGTGCCGAATCCTGGATCGGCAATAAAATGAACCAGATCTTAAATATCACCCTTAATACCATTCCGTGTCTGCCGAGCAAATTTTATCCGGCGCCAAACAGCTACACAAATAATCCGAAGCAAAAAGTTGGAGCTGAATTCACCAAATCTAAATACGCGGAAAAGAGCGCTGGTTTTCGAGTGTTGACCTGCGAGATTGACGGAATCAGCGTTCCGTATGCCATAACCACCGGCGAGAGCACGTATACAGAATGGTGCAAGATTGAAACGGAGCCGGCAGAACCGCTGGCTGATGGGGAACACAGGGTGTTAATAAGAGTACAAACTGAGGTGGGCATTTCTCAAGCGTTATGGGCATATACAGTTGACACGACGCCTCCGTCAATTATAATTCAACCGATAACGCCAGTTTCTTTCCGCAAGCCAATAGAGGAGAAATAGATATGAAAAGAAACTTTATCATTGCCTGGTTAACTTTCCTGCTTATCCTGACTTTTTCTTTTTCAACGAGCGCAAAGCAGGACAACTGGTACTTTGACAATTCAGATCATGAGGTGCTTAAAACTCTGAAAAATGAAATAGCCGGCTTAAACGGCAATGTCACGTTATTGGGGCCTTTTGTAAAAGAAAAATCGTTTAATGGTTTTACCGTTGAATTAGATAAAGGGGGGAAGAAGGATTATGAAATAGTTGGAGTAAGCTTCAACGGATTCGATGTCCTGCCAGGCGCCAAAATAAAGCGCTGGGAAAGTGACGGGCGGAAAAAGATAGAGATTAAATATGACACCGGTCATTTGCTTAGGGAAGGGATATATTATTTCATAGTGAAGTATATGGATCCGCAGTTCAATAACACGGCGACAAGCGCATATGTCTTGCTGTATGTTAACGACAACGGCGAAAGAAATGAAGCTGAAAAGTTGATAATTGACAAGAGGATTCCGAAGATATTCGGCAATCTTTATAAAACCCAACAAAAATTAAAATCTTTTTCCGCGAGATTAACAGGTTATTTTGAATCATATTTTCCCCCGGACCCGCCGGTTATAATGGACTTTACGGGTAAATTTACGGCAATCGGCTGGAACAGGTTTTCTGTTGTTTTATCCGCACCCCCAACTTATACCGTTAAAGCTGAGGACAAAACCTATATCACAAAGGATCAAAAATGGAAGGAAAAATTCCCGAAAGCCATTGTGGTGGACAGAAATCACCTTGGAGCTTTTAATCTGGTTTATTACATAGATTATTTTGCCATATTGGACAACTACAACTGGGAAATTGCCGGTGAGGATAAAAATGAAATAACGCTCCGGGGCTGGGCAAATGAGCTGCTGCAGACACCTTATCAATATCTGATAAAGGTTGATAAAAAACGATGGGTTCCGTTGGCCGTCCAGACCTTTCTGGACAAAGAAACTGTAGTGAGTCTGGCAATAGTTGATTATCAGAAGATTAACAGGATCGATGTGCCGGTACGGCAGGTTACTTCGAGCAAATATGCTGGCGGATATTTTCAGGAATACACTTTGGATTTAAGCCGGGAGATTGAGACTAATAAGGAATCTCCAGAAAAGGGCGGGAGTATTTAACAAGGATAAAAAATCGGAGTCTTGACATTATCGGTGTAATATATTACACTTATCGGTGTAAGGATAATAATTATGATTTCACTTAAATCAGAAATAACGCAAAAGGTGCTCAATTATTTTTTTATTAACCCTCATGAGAGCCTTTATGTCAATGAACTGGCCAGAAAATTGTCTCTTGATAAAAGGAATTTGGTTAAAAAGATCCGGGAGCTTGAGGGAGAAGGTTTATTAATAAGCCGGTTCCGGGGGAATTTAAAGCTTTACTCCATTAATAATAAATTTCCTCTGTATAAGGAATATAAAAATATTATATTAAAAACATTGGGTTTTGAAGAGAAGCTAAAAACCTTACTAAAGGAAGTGCCTGGAATAGAAAAAGCCTATATTTACGGTTCTTATGCGGAGAATAAAATGGAGGTTCACAGCGATATAGATTTACTGGTAATTGGTCGACATAGCATTATTGACTTACACAAAAAAATAAATAGACTTCAGCAAGAACTTGATCGAGAAATCAATGTGGTTAATATGGACAAGAATGAATTTTTAAAACGCCGGAGGAATAAAGATCCTTTTATCACGAATATCTTTAAAAAGAAACCAATAGAGATAACAAAATGAAATTTGAAGACAAATATTTCAGCCATTTTAATTTTGACAATGAACAGGTCAAAAGGAATCTTGAAAACGCCCTAAAAGACCTTGAAATCGCAAAGATAGATAAAATATTGGACGTAAAATTCAATTATGTCTATTCTGCGCTTTTGAAATCCGGCATTGCTTTGTTAAGCTATTATAAGGTAAAAATAAAAAGCGTTCCGGGCCATCACGTTAAAATAATTGAAAAACTGGCTGAAGTATTAAAAGATAATATGATTGCCGATGTCGGGAATGCCATGCGCTCTAAAAGAAATATTGGCATGTATTCCGGCGGCATAGAAATTACAGAAAAAGAATGCCAGGAATATATAGATTTTGTTGACAAAATTATTTCCCAAGTAAAAGCTATTCTAATATTGAATCAATAGCTTATTTGGTTTTATGAATTAAAAGGGTCCTCGATTTATCCGCGTAAAAGCGGGTAGGTTCCGCAAGGAATGCGGAATAAATCCCGCAAGGAATGCGGGATAAATCCCGCAAGGAATGCGGGATAAATCGGGGGCTCTTTTTTTTATGGTATAATGTAGTAAGCCCCGCAAAAGGGAAATATGTTGTTTAACCCGCAAAATCCACATGTTAGCAAAAGGCTTAGAGGAGAGTCCTGCTCGAGGTATATCTTCAGAAGAAAAATTCAAAGCATTCTGCAATACGATCGTCATTTTAATGATATATATTTAGCGGGGTTTAATAAACTAAATTTATTTAGAAAGGCGGTAATGTTATGAAAGGTAGAAATCTTCTGCGTTTCCTTGGCCTGGGGATTGCGGTTTTGGTGGTGGGGGGATGCGGGGAAATATCGCATGAAAGCTCCTCCTATTATTTCCCCAACTGGATGCCCGACGGCAGAATAATTGCCTGCAAAGAATTTTCTCAAACAACCAGCTCTTTTTGGGGGCCCGCGCCGAGTGAATTAAAATATTACATAACGGCAATTACGATTGATGATAACTTTAACGTTATAAAGGAAGAAAATATGTTTGAAAGCTTTGGGAGAGAAATAACGTGCTCTCCCACAGGAGAGCTGATAGGTTATGTAGATGGTGAAATATATATAACGGATTATAAAGGGAATAATATTAGAAAAATTACTAGTACAAATGATGCTGTAAAATATTTTGATTGGTCTCCTGACGCGACAAAAATAGCTTATAGCGCCAATAATAATTTGTATATTATAAATATTGATGGTACAAATAATAATCAAATTGCAACGAGTGCTGAAGCGGTAGCATGGAGAGTTGGAGAGAAGATAGTATTTGTTAGATATATGGGCACAGATTATTCAAGAATAGCGACGGTTAATTCAGATAGAACCAGCGAAGAAGTTACTCCCCTTATTGGCGGTGATCCGCAAAAAAATGAAACCAATATATATTACAGGGGCAGGGAAGATTTGAATAAAGAATTGATAAATGCAGTAAGAGTTACCAGTTTAGATGGATCAGGAGATGCGCTAAAAATTAGTGATTATCAACGCAGTACTCTAAAGCTTTCCTTTGACAATACAAGAATAGTTGGTGGAGATTTAATAACAGGCGGTGGAAGTTGGATTGGCGACATATGGATAATCGATATAAATTCGGGCAATTCAAAAAGGATTAAATGAAAAAAAGTATATTTATATTATCGGCAATTCTTATTTTGTTATTTTCGGGAATAGGCTATCCGATAGAAGAAGTAAAGCCATTCCCAAAATATTTGATAGTGTTGGTCCATGGCATTAATACATCGCGAGGCATTTTTCTTGGTCATGGCGAAAATGGCAGCATATTGGATCCTAATGATGAAAAACCAGAAAAATCTTTTGGAGATTTAAAGGGTTATTTAGAAAACAATCTTGGCCTTAATGGTTATGTCTATGCATATACATTTTCTCAAAGAGATGGATCAATAGCTCTAGAGGGAAAAGAAGTAGGGGATCGAAGTTATCATAATAAAGCAGGTGACGAAATAGATGGGGGTGGAAGATTAAACTATTTGCATGGTACACATAAACAAATTCCCTCTTACGCTACCAAAATAGCGAAGAATTCGGGCAATTGCTGGTTTGAGCAGGCAAGAGAGGATTTTAAATCTGATTTTTTTAAGAAGTATAAACGAGATCCGACTGAGGAGGAAATTCCAAAGAAATATATCCTCATTGCACATTCCATGGGCGGGTTAGCGGCTCGGGAATATATCTTCTCTGATTATTACCAAAATGATGTCGCGGCATTAATAACCATCGACACGCCGCATGAGGGAGCATCAAGCGCAACTGCTCTGAAAAAGATAAAAGAATTTTACACAAGCGGCGAGTACATGCTTCCTTTTGGCGGAACATTCTATGCCGCGATTTGTGCGGGAATAGCTGGCAATGATTATTTATGCGGGTACCTGGCATCCAGCGCTTTTCTTTTGGCTTCTACCGGCGGAATATTTTATGAATGGTTCTCGGAAAGCCAATTGGGACAGTATGATGCCCAGCCGGCAGTAAGAGATATGGATCCGAATAATCCTTATATTGCTTCTTTGAGCTCGAAAAGATTAAAAGAGGGGAGTGATCCGATTAAAGTAAAAATAATCGCCGCAAAAGGTGTGCCGACGCCGTCCGGATCAAATATAAATCCATTCTATCAATATGTCTGGGGCTTAAGCGCGGCAGAGGTATTATTTTCTTCTGATTTCTGGAATGATCTGTCGGGAACCGGGAAAGTAATGGCATTATATCTAAATTCAATTGCCGGAGGACAGATCAGTAAAACCGGAGATTTCATGGTTGAATACAATAGCCAATTAGGTAAAAATGTCGAAAGCTTTAATGATTCCAGAATAGAAGTTAAAAGATGGAATCATACCTATCCAGGATCGAGCGATGATGTTGGGGCCATGATGAGCACAGCTGTAACGGCGGGATTGACAATACAATATTTATCGGGAGGAAATCCGTGGACAAGGATTCTAACCATAGCATTGATGGGAGGCAACATTGCGGCATATGTAGCTGCAAACAAGGAAGGATATTTGTATGCGCATGGATTGGCCATGGAAGATGTTGTTGAAAAAGGGATATTGCTGCAAGCGTTAAGTGAGATTCCGAGGGTAGGAGGAAACATTCCAGATAACAGCTCACCTTACGGAGGAGGAGGGATAATAACATTTAATGTTAATTCAAATCCGTTTAAAGCTCCAGAACAGATATTCTCATTATATTCAAATTTAGACAATAAAGGAAAAGATACCGGCATGTATAATTTAATTACGATAGAAGCTTATACGCCGGCAGGAAGCAATTCGAGCCAATCATTTCCAATAACAAAGGATGGAGGAAAGCATTTTGTATCCGGGATTACAGTAAAAAAGCCGCCAACAATGCTGAAAGGCGTTATTAATGAATTTTTACCTCAGAAAATGCAATATTTCCAATATTCTGAAAACTTTGCTGCCTGGAAAGATATAAATATTGAGGATAATTGGGGGAATTTTTTAATTAAGAACATGAGATTAGCCGAGGGAAACAATGTAATTGCATTTAGGACAAAGAATTTAGCCGGCAATGAATCAAGCCAGATATTAAACATCACCCTGAACACCATTCCGTGTCTGCCGAGCAAATTTTATCCGGCGCCAAACAGCTTCACAAATAATCCGAAGCAAAAAGTTGGAGCTGAATTCACCAAATCTAAATACGCGGAAAAGAGCGCTGGTTTTAAAGTATTGACCTGCGAGATCGACGGAATTGCCGTTCCGTATGCCATAACTACCGGCGAGAGCACATATGATGAATGGTGCAGGATTGAAGCGGTGCCGGCAGAACCGCTGGCCGATGGGGAACACAGGGTGTTAATAAGGGTACAAACTGATGTGGGTCTTTCTCAAGCGTTATGGGCGTATACGGTTGACACAACGCCTCCTTCAATTACCATCCAACCGATAAAACCGATTTCATTACGCGAACTAACAAAGGAGGAATAGATATGAAAAGAAACTTTATCATTGCCTGGTTAACTTTCGTGCTTATCCTGGCTTGTTCTCTTTCAACGAGCGCAAAGCAGGACAACTGGTACTTTGACAATTCAGATCATGAAGTGCTTAATACTCTAAAAAATGAAATAGCTGGCTTAAACGGCAATGTCACGTTATTGGGGCCTGTGGCAAAAGAAAAATCGTTTAATAGTTTTGCCGTTGAATTAGATAAAGGGGGAAAGAAGGATTATGAGATAGTTGGAGTAAGCTTTAACGGATTGGATGTCCTGCCAGGCACCAAAATAAAGCGCTGGGACAGGGACGGGAGGGAAAAGATAGAGATTAAATATGACACTGGTTATTTGCTGAGGGAAGGGATATATTATTTCATGGTGAAGTATATGGATCCGCAGTTCAATAACACGGCAACAAGCGCGTACGTGTTGCTGTATGTTAACGATAACGGGAAAAGAAATGAAGCTGAAAGACTGACAATTGATAAGAGGATCCCGAGAATATTCGGCAATCTCTATAAAACCCAGCAAAAATTAAGATCTTTTTCCGCGAGATTAACCGGTCACTTTGAATCTTATTTTCCCCCGGACCCTCCGGCCATGATGGACTTTACGGGTAAATTTACAGCAATTGGCTGGAACAGGTTTTCTGTTGTTCTGGCCGCGCCTCCAACTTATACTATTAAAGCTCAGGACAAAACCTATACCACGAAGGATGAAAAATGGAAAGAAAAATTCCCGAAAGCCATTGTGGTGGACAGAAATCGCCTGGGGGCTTTTAATCTGATTTTCTACATAGATTATTTTGTCATATTGGACAACTACAACTGGGAAATTGCTGGTGAGGATAAAAATGAAATAACGCTCCGGGGCTTTGCAAATGAACTGCTGCAGACGCCTTATCAATATCTGATAAAGGTTGATAAAAAACGATGGGTTCCGTTGGCAGTCCAGACCTTTCTGGACAAAGAAACTGTAGTGAGTCTGGCAATAGTTGATTATCAAAAGATTAACAAGATCGATGTGCCGGTAAAGCAGGTTGCCTCGAGCAAATATGCTGGCGGATATTTCCAGGAATACACGTTGGATTTAAGCCGGGGGATTGAGACTAACAAGGAAATCCCTGAAAAAGGCGGGGCGATTTAAGGCAGGTTAAAGGGAAAGTGAAATATTTGACAATTAAGGAGCTGCTGGAGAAATGAAGTCAAAGCTGGCGGCTTTCATACTGGTAATTTTGCTGCTATGTATAGGTTCTGTTATTGGAAAACTTTATTTGGAGAAAATACATCTACGCCTTTCTCAAGAGGCGATTGATATTTGTAATATGGGCCCCGGGCTTGAGAATGAGGTAGAAAGAGCAGAACGATTTTGGAAGAAAGTAAAGGAAATAAATGATAAAGTGGAAATTGCGGTTTTTTTTGCGAGGCAGAGGAGTAGCATTGGATATGGTTTTTTATCAAGCATTATTGGTAAGCTTACTTTTTGCGGCAACACTGAATATACTTTTTCAAAAGCTTATGAAACCCTGGGATACCTTGGCAGATTCGATCAACGGGCGGCCGACCTTTTAATTTCAGAATTTAAGCCTGAAGAAGATCCAACCAGGGCAATAGATATTCTGAGGGCGTTGATTATCTCTGAAAATCGTACAGCAATTCTAAAGATCAAGGACATGGCACTTCGTAGATTGGGAGGTTATCTTTCTGACGAAGAAAAGGGGAAATTGTTATAGCTCTCACTTCGTTCGGGATTTATTATATAAAGTCGCGAACCTGCCTGCCGGCTTGGTCCCGAGGGCCTCAGTCCGAGGCTCGATATTGGCGGTGTAATATATTACACTCATCGGTGTAAGGATCAAAACCATGATTTCACTTAAATCAGAAATAACGCAAAAGATGCTTAATTATTTTTTTAATTTACTCGCCAGCACAAATCCGATCGCTACTGTTGAAGCGAGCATGCCGATATATCTCAAGCCGATCTCAATAAAGTACCGGCCAAGCGGCATCTTGGATAACGGCAGAAGTAAAAAATAATCAAGCAGCCAGTTGAGGGCCAGCCAGACAATCCCTAAAATGACGCCTTCTTTGAGGAAATCTTTTTCAACTTTTCCAAAATAGAGAACCGCGCAGATCGCGCCGACAATGGAGCCCTCAACGATCATCAGGGTCTTAAAAAAAGTTGGATCCGCATTCATCAAGGGGAGCAGGGGAATGGCGGAGATATAAGGGATTACCCAAACGATAAAACCATAACCGATCATTCTTAGCATGCTATTCGCCTCCTTTTGAATATATTGTGCCATTGCCTTTACTAATTTTCAAGCACTAGTTTTAAACTGAAAATAATGCTGTCAACTGAAATAATGCTTGACAAGCTTATAGCCATAAGGTACAATTTCATCCACGATATAAGAGGGTTCAATTAATAAATAATCCCCTCTAAATATTTGAGTCCTTTTTACACTCATAAAAAGCAGAGTAAGAGGGATGTTTTGTCTTTTAAGACAATGGACCTTGACAACTGAGCAGGAGAATCCCGCCTTTGGCGGGATGCGAGTGCCCTTTATATTTCTTTTTGTTATTATTTGATTTTAAAAGAGCCAAATTGAGAGTTTGATCTTGGCTCAGGATGAACGCTGGCGGTGTGCCTAACACATGCAAGTCGAACGGGTCCCGAGAGCAATCGAGGGATCAGTGGCGAACGGGTGAGTAACACGTAAGTAACCTACCCCCAAGACCGGTCCAACCTCGCGAAAGCGGGGCTAATTCCGGATAATATTGCAGGAGTTTACGCTTCTGCAATTAAATCCCGCAAGGGGCTTAGGGATGGGCTTGCGGCCTATCAGCTAGTTGGCGGGGTAAATGCCCACCAAGGCTATGACGGGTAGCTGGTCTGAGAGGACGACCAGTCACAATGGAACTGAGATACGGTCCATACTCCTACGGGAGGCAGCAGTGAGGAATTTTCCACAATGGGCGAAAGCCTGATGGAGCGACACCGTGTGTGCGACGAAGTCTTTCGGGATGTAAAGCACTGTCAGGGGGGACGATATTGACGGTACCCCCAGAGGAAGCCACGGCTAACTACGTGCCAGCAGCCGCGGTAATACGTAGGTGGCGAGCGTTGTCCGGAATCATTGGGCGTAAAGCGCGTGTAGGTGGTTCGGTAAGTCAGATGTTAAAGACCCCGGCTCAACCGGAGTTCGCATCTGATACTGCCAGACTAGAGAGGGTCATAGGGAAGCGGAACTTCCGGTGTAGCGGTGAAATGCGTAGATATCGGAAGGAACACCAGTGGCGAAGGCGGCTTCCTGGGACTTTTCTGACACTGAGACGCGAAAGCCAGGGGAGAGAACGGGATTAGATACCCCGGTATTCCTGGCCCTAAACAATGTTCACTAGGTATTTGAGGTATCGACCCCTTGAGTGCCGCAGCTAACGCGTTAAGTGAACCGCCTGGGGAGTACGGCCGCAAGGTTGAAACTCAAAAGAATTGACGGGGGCCCGCACAAGCGGTGGAGCATGTGGTTTAATTCGATGCTACGCGAAAGACCTTACTTGGGTTTGACATGCTGGTAGTAAAAACCGGAAACGGCAATGATCCGTAGCAATACGGAGGCCAGCACAGGTGCTGCATGGCTGTCGTCAGCTCGTGTCGTGAGATGTTGGGTTAAGTCCCGCAACGAGCGCAACCCCTATTGCCAGTTGATAACGTTAAGTCGATCACTCTGGCGAAACTGCCTCGGATAACGGGGAGGAAGGTGGGGATGAGGTCAAGTCATCATGGCCCTTATGCCCAGGGCCACACACGTGCTACAATGCGGCGTACAAAGGGAAGCGATACCGCAAGGTGGAGCAAATCTCAAAAAGCGCCGCTCAGTTCGGATTGCAGGCTGCAATTCGCCTGTATGAAGCTGGAATCGCTAGTAACCGCAGATCAGCGTGCTGCGGTGAATACGTTCTCGGGCCTTGTACACACCGCCCGTCACACCATGGAAGTCAGAAACGCCCAGAGCTCCGATTCGTCGGGGTGAAGGCGGTGCTGGTGACTGGGGTGAAGTCGTAACAAGGTAGCCGTACCGGAAGGTGTGGCTGGATCACCTCCTTTCTAAGGAGTATTTAAGCTAGTCTGAAATCCCTCGGGATCTAAGATGATGCCATTACTCCAGGTCGGTGCACTCGTTTCCTGCTCAGCTTTGAAGGGCTTTTTAGCTCATCGCGGGCCAATAGCTCAGTTGGCTAGAGCGTACCCCTGATAAGGGTAAGGTCGGTGGTTCGACTCCACCTTGGCCCATATTCAGGGGGCGTAGTTCAGTTGGGAGAACGTCTGGTTTGCAACCAGAAGGTCAGCGGTTCAACTCCGCTCGCCTCCAAGTGAATTGCGTGAAGGCACGCGCGAACATTGATAATTAAATAGTTTATTTTTTGCGAGAATAATTTCTCGCCTGATGATTAAGAGCGCACGGGGAATACCTTGGCACTGTAAGGCGATGAAGGACGCGTCTGGCGGCGATACGCCTCGGGGAGCTGTCAAAGAAGCTTTGATCCGGGGATTTCCGAATGGGGGAACCTATCCAGAGTAATGTCTGGATTTCCCGGTCGAAAGATCGGGAAGCTAACTGGGTGAACTGAAACATCTAAGTAACCCAAGGAAAAGAAATCAATTAGAGATTCCCAAAGTAGTGGCGAGCGAAATGGGAAGAGCCTAAATCCCGAAAACTTGTTTTCGGGAGGTCGCGGGACCGCGTTGTGGCACCGAGAGAATTAGCTAAACTCAGCTGGAAAGCTGGACCGTAGAAGGTGACAGTCCTGTCAGTTAAAATTCTTTAGGGCCTAGCGGTATCCCAAGTACTACGGGACACGAGAAATCCTGTAGGAATCCGGGAGGACCATCTCCTAAGGCTAAATACTACACAGTGACCGATAGTGTACGAGTACCGTGAGGGAAAGGTGAAAAGAACCCCGGGAGGGGAGTGAAATAGAACTTGAAACCGTGTGCTTACAAGCAATCGGAGTCCTCCTCCGTCCGGCTACGCCGGACTTCGGAGGACAAGCCCGACAGCAATGTTGGGACTTGTCCCCCGTAGTTCGACGAAGTCGAACGGAGGGGGATGACGGTGTGCCTATTGAAGAATGAGCCGGCGACTTACAGTTGCAAGCAAGGTTAATCCGCCTTAGGCGGAGAGCCGTAGGGAAACCGAGTCCGAAATGGGCGTAAGCCATGTACCATGCGCAAGCTTAGGTACATGGTAAGTTTGCAGTTGTAGACCCGAAACCGATCGATCTATCCTTGTGCAGGGTGAACCTTGAGTAAAATTGAGGGGAGGCCCGAACGAGTAAATGTTGAAAAATTTTTCGATGACGTGAGGATAGTAGTGAAAAGCTAAACGAGATCGGAGATAGCTGGTTCTCCCCGAAATGGTTTTAGGGCCAGCCTCAAGATTATCTCCATGGAGGTAGAGTACAGTTTGGACTAGGGGTCCGAAAGGATTCCCAAATCCTTGCTAACTCCGAATGCCGTGGAGCCACTACTTGGGAGTGAGACTACGAGGGATAAGCCTCGTGGTCAAAAGGGAAACAGCCCTTGATCGACAGCTAAGGTCCCAAAATTCAGGCTAAGTGGGTAAGGAAGTGAGATCGCTAAAACAGCCAGGAGGTTGGCTTAGAAGCAGCCACCCTTTAAAGAGTGCGTAACAGCTCACTGGTCGAGTGGTCTTGCGCCGAAAATTCACGGGGCTCAAGCCTGATACCGAAGCTACGAATTTACCCTGAGTTTACGAAGGGTATCTGGTAGGGGAGCGTTCCGTTGTAGTGTGAAGTTGCGGCGCGAGCCGTGATGGACGAACCGGAAGTGAGAATGTCGGCATAAGTAACGAAAAGACGGGTGTAAATCCCGTCCGCCGAAAGTCTAAGGTTTCCTGGGGAAGGCTCGTCCTCCCAGGGTAAGTCGATATCTAAGCCGAGGCCGCAAGGCGTAGGCGATGGCAAAACGGTTAATATTCCGTTACTGCCTGTATTGTTAAAGCAGGGGACGCAGGAGGATAGGTCAGCCATTTATTGGATTATGGTCCCGAAAGGGGGAGCCCGAGCGCAAGCGAGGGGGAACTGATTGACTCCACACTGACGAGAAAAGCCTGCCGTATTGTTACAGGCAATCGTACTACAAACCGACACAGGTGGACAGGCTGAATAAGCCAAGGCGCGCGAGATAACTCTCTCTAAGGAACTCGGCAAAGTGGTCCCGTAACTTCGGAAGATGGGACGCCCCGACGTAAAGTCGGGGCCTCAGAAACTAGGCTTCTGCGACTGTTTAACAAAAACACAGGTCTCCGCTAACCCGTAAGGGGATGTATGGGGGCTGATGCCTGCCCAGTGCTGGAACGTTAAGGGGTGGTTTGAGATTATATCAAGGACCTAACCGAAGCGCCAGTGAACGGCGGCCGTAACTATAACGGTCCTAAGGTAGCGAAATTCCTTGTCGGGTAAGTTCCGACCCGCACGAAAGGCATAACGATAGAAGCGCTGTCTCGGAGAGAGACTCGGTGAAATTGAGTTAACCGTGAAGACGCGGTTTACCTGCATCAGGACAGAAAGACCCCGTGGAGCTTTACTGTATCCTAGCTTTGGATTTTGATTTAACTTGCGTAGTATAGGTGGGAGGCGTTGATGTCTGGCTTTCGGGCTGGACGGAGCCAATAGTGAAATACCACCCTGGTTGTATTAGGGTTCTAACCCTGGAAGTGTATTTTGGGGGACAGAGTTAGGTGGGCAGTTTGACTGGGGCGGTCGCCTCCTAAATTGTAACGGAGGCGTTCAAAGGTTCCCTCAGCACGGTTGGAAACCGTGCGTCGAGTGTAAAGGCATAAGGGAGCTTGACTGCGAGACGTACATGTCGAGCAGGGACGAAAGTCGGACTTAGTGATCCGGTGGTACTGCATGGAAAGGCCATCGCTCAACGGATAAAAGTTACCCCGGGGATAACAGGCTGATCGCATCCAAGAGTTCATATCGACGATGCGGTTTGGCACCTCGATGTCGGCTCGTCGCATCCTGGAGCTGGAGCAGGTTCCAAGGGTTGGGCTGTTCGCCCATTAAAGCGGTACGTGAGCTGGGTTCAGAACGTCGTGAGACAGTTCGGTCCATATCCGGTGTGGGCGTTCGAAACTTGAGAGGAGTCCTTCCTAGTACGAGAGGACCGGAAGGAACAGACCTCTAGTGTACCAGTTGTCGCGCCAGCGGCAAACGCTGGGTAGCTATGTCTGGACGGGATAAACGCTGAAAGCATCTAAGCGTCAAGCCCCCCTCAAGATTAGGTTTCGTAGAGATCCCTTGTAGACCACAAGGTTGATAGGCTGGAGGTGTAAAGGCAGTAATGTCTGAGCTGACCAGTACTAATAGATCGACATCAGGCGAGGAATTGTTCTTGTAGAAAATAACTAAAATAAAAAATCCCGGTGGCCATACCGAGGGGGTCACACCCGTTCCCATCCCGAACACGGAAGTTAAGCCCCTCAGGGTCGATGGTACTTACGGCTTCGTCGTTGGGAGAGTAGAACGCTGCCGGGGTAATCCGCCAAATTCGCCTAAAGCGAAAGAGGCGGATTTTTTTTGGAAAGTTATTTTAAATCCCAAATCCCAACCTCCAAATCCCAACATTGTGTGCTTTGCACGATTATATTAATGATTTAATTATGGTAAAATAAAATCTATTGAATACTAAATATGATTTAAAGGACAGGACGTTCAATTTTTCGCTGGGAATTGTTAAATTCTGTACTCTGGTATCAAAAAATCCCGAAGTAAAGGAATTAAGTCGACAATTATTACGATCCGGAACCTCGGTCGGCGCAAATGTTGAGGAAGCGGATGGATCCAGAACAAGGAAAGAATTTGCCAACAAGATGACTATTGCCAGGAATGAGGCAAGAGAAGCAGCGTTTTGGTTGCGGCTGATCCTGGGATCGGAATTGCTGCACAATAAATTAAATATTGACAAGGCAAAATATCTTCTGCTTGAAAGCGAAGAATTAAGAAAAATCTTAAGTTCAATAATAGGAAAAATAAATTAATCATCGCCGAAGGCGATACATTGTTGGGATTTGAGATTTGGAAATTGGGATTTATAACCAGGGCTGTTTTTAATCTCCTTATAGATAAGTTGGTTTCAAGTAGACAAAAAAAGTTAAAATTGATAAAATGTGAAAGTAAATCATTGACGCTCCCCTGTAGCTCAATGGTAGAGCAATCGGCTGTTTAATAGCAGCTTTACCGAGTGATCGGTAATGGAAAATCGGGTGAATTCAGGGAAGCCTAAATCCGCTTAAAGCGGACAGGGTAATCCTGAGCGAAGCCTGCCGAGGGACATAATGTAGGCAGGAACGTGCAGAGACTAGGGGATGAGGGGTCCAGCCAATAAGCCCCATAAGCGCCCGATCTCCTGATGCAGTATTGGGAGAATGAGATAGTCCAATCTCAAAAGAAATTTTGAGGCAATTGTAACCGATTGGTTAGAGGTTCGAGTCCTCTCGGGGGAGCTTTAATTTTGCTGCAAACTTTACCTTTTTCCGAAAAATAGTCAGCGGCGCCGCTTTTTTGATGAAGAGAATTATCCCAGCGGCCGAAAATGCCGCCGTCCATTTTCGGCCGCTGGTTTTCTTCGTTTCCGTCTTTAATTTCGGTTTTATCGGCAGGCAGGCAAAGCTTTATCTCTATTGCCTCTTTTGAATAGATAATATTTTTGATGTGCTTTTTCAATGCTTCGGGTTTATTAACTACTTCTTTAACCAAAGCAATCTTTAATACATTTTGCATAGTATTTTTGATGTCAGCAGGTGAAACCTGCGAAAGTTCGAATCCCGTCCGGCCGCCCGAATTGTTATTATTGAGCGTGAAGCACAAACTTTCAAGATACTGATTATCAAAGGATATTCTCTCAAAACTTTTAATAACATGGTCGTCTAATTTACTGGCACTAACCTGCCTTATCCCGCAATCGGTCCACTCCCTTTTATAAGTGCAGGTGCAACGATAATAATGGTAGCGCTTTCTCTTACTGCCTTTGATCTTATTAGTAAAGGTGGCAGTCATGCTTGAGCCACATTCCTTGCAAACAATGAACCCATTAAAAAGATGCGGTTTTACCGGAGAGAAACGAGGCATTATTCTTTTCTTGTGGATCTCCTGTGCTTGCTGAAATTGTTCGTCGCTTATAATCGGCTCATGGATCCCCTGATATATTTTATCCAAGTGCGATATTTTGCCGGTGTAAATGATGTTTCTTAATAAATACGACAAAGCCGTTTTTGAAAACAGCTGACTCTGCCTATTATGCAGGCCTTCAGCTTTGAGCCGATTATAAACCTCAAATATTGAGGTATTTTCAATATAATAATTGAAAATGCGACGAACAATTTCAGCTTCTTTTGGTTCTATAACAAGTTTTTTATCGACATTCTTATAACCAAATGGAGGGATGCCTCCGCCATGAAGACCTTTCTTTGCGCGTTCGAGCATCTTATCCTTAGTCCTTTCGCTGGTCAATTCCCGCTCGAACTGCGCAAAAGTGAGCATAATATTTCTTAAAAGGCGACCGGACGGGGTAGAGGTGTCAAATCTTTCTGTAACCGAAATAAATGATACATTATGGCTTTCAAATACTTCAATTAAATAATAGAAATCTTTGGGCGATCTGGTTAAACGGTCAATTTTATAGGAGAGGACAACATCTATGCGGTTATTTTCGATATCGTTAAGCAAGCCAATTAATGCCGGACGATCAAGGTTAGCTCCGGTAAAACCAGGGTCAGCGTAGACATTGCATATTTCCATGTTTTCCTGGCTAGATATGAAAGCCCTGATCTTTGCCTCTTGAGCTTCGCAAGAATTAAACTCCACCTCGGCCTGATTATCAGTGGAAACACGAGTGTAAATAGCGGCTCTTACTATCATAAACTAATAGTATATACATATATGTATATATGTCAAGGTCTATTTTAGTGCTATAATTTGCAAAATGGATTTAGGCAAAAACATCGAAAAATACCGTAAGAAGGCAGGATTATCTCGGGAGAAACTGGCCCATAAATGCGGCGGGAAATTTACTTCTATACACCTAATGCGAGTCGAAAAGGGAATGGTCAAGAACCCGGGGATAGAGATGATTAAAGCTATCGCTGAAACTTTAAATATATCTATAGATAAACTTGTTAAATCGACTTAATAAGGGAGAGACATGAGCAATCCAAATGATGAAATAAGAATGAATCTGCTGAAATATTTTTACGATAGAAATTCTTCAGCAACAAGTAAATACGGGAAAAAAGGATCGGCCGTTAAGATAAGCGACCTTAAAAAAGCCATGAAATCTATGTATGAACTAAAACAGCAACAGGTGGTCTCAAATCTTAATTATTTAATTGATCGTGGTTGGGTTAAATCTTTGGATATAGAAAAAACTGTTTTAGTTAGAGGTGGAACAGTGCCATCTATTGTTACTTGGTATGAAATAAGCGCTGAAGGAATTGATAAAATTGAAGGAGAATCGGAATTTCAGCCAGTTGATCGTTATCCGGGAATAAATATAACCGCAACAGGAGGCAACATAATAACATTAGGTGATGGAAATATTGTAAATACAAATTATGCTCCTTTACATAAAGAACTCGATGCTTTAAAAAAATCTTTGTCTGATAGCCTATCTCTTGATAATACACAGAAACTTGATGTTGCAGTTGACATCGAAAGCATAAAAGATCAACTAGCAAAACAACAACCAAATAAAACTATAATTGGCAATTTATGGGAGGGCATAGAAAAAATTGCTACAATAGCTGGTTTAACCGATCTGATTGTAAAAATATCACCACTTATTATGAATTTATTACCCAAATAATCGGATTAGAAAGCACATCAAAAATGATTTTATTCAAAAGAGAACAATAGTGATAATAGGTTTGCCTGCCTGCCGATAAAACCGAAATTAAAGACGGAAACGAAGAAAACCAGCGGCCGAAAATGGACGGCGGCATTTTCGGCCGCTGGGATAATTCTCTTCATCAAAAAAGCGGCGCCGCTGACTATTTTTCGGAAAAAGGTAAAGTTTGCAGCAAAATTAAAGCTCGGGGTTCTGTTCCCTCCCGAACCCTTCGACCCTTCGATTCCTCTCAGGGCAAGCAAGCTCAGGATAACACCTTCTCTATAATCCTACCAAATCCTATCCATGGGGACAAGAAGCATTTATAGTATGGCTTTCCCTGTCTATCCCGTACTATCCCTCTTATTCTATCTGATATACACCAGTCTACACGCTCCGCGCTCCGGCGGCGGCTAGGCGCGCCCGATGGATATGATTACAATTCAGGTAATGAGAGAACAAACAATATCTGTTAAGAAAGAACTCGCTAAAGCAGTCAAGCGATCTATTTGTCCCTGCCTGCCGGCAGGCAGGCTCACCCAGTATGCGCCATGCGATTGGTCAGTGTTTAATAGCTTTTCCCAGTCCCCGGCTCTCTTGGTGGAACTCGGGACAAGTTCGCTCGGGACAAGAGAAAGGGGGAAGTTATCAGGTTAAAGAAAGGAAAATCATATCCCGCTGAGGCCCTTCGATGGTTCGACCCTTCGATCCTTCGATAAACTCAGGATAAATGAGCTCAGGGCAAGCAAGCTCACCACTCAGAGCAAGCTTACGCCTTAAAAAAAGAAAGAGGAAGGAAAAGCATTGGGAAAAGAAACCTCCCTCGACAAACTCGGGACAAGCCTCCCCACCACCCCTGCCTGCCGGCAGGCAGGCATGCCCCACCGCTCAGGTTTTTCAAAAGAAATTTTAAATCTCCGCCGCCCTATAAGGAAAATAAACTTTCGAACTTATAAAATCCGAAAATAATATTAATGTTCCCCAACTCTCAGTTAAACGATAACTTGTTCTTCAACGCCCCATTCCCCAGTAAGTGGTTTACGAATATTTTTCTTTTACGCCCCATATTATTAAAAAATCCCAACGCTAAACTCAAGGTCAAAATCCAAGGGTATTCCGTATTACCATAGGGGATAAACCGTATTATCAGCAGGGAAATCCCCACCATTGATGTTGTTTTTGTTGAAATAATGCTATAATTTTTATATGTCGAATTGGCTTGAATACCTAACCACCAATGAAATCAACGCTCTCCTCAACGCAATCGACGACCTTCGCGATCGTGCCATTATTACGACATTTCTCAATACCGGAATTTTCCTTAGCGAGCTGATTGACCTCAAGATCGATTCAATTGACTGGAACGCTAAGATTCTCAAAGTGCCGGGAAATCGGAAAAGAGATATTCCCTTAAATGATCAGGCTTTTGAGGCGCTGGCTAAATGGTCCAAAGAACGGCCGGACTGCCGCTGCCCTGCTTTCTTCATCACCACCAAAGGCAAAGTCAAAGAGCTTTCCGATAACGCGGTTGACAAGTTGATCCGCAAATATGCGGAGCAAGCCGGTATTAAAAGGCGCCTCAACGCTCAGATTTTACGTAATACTTTTGCGGTAAGGTTGTTTCAGGAAGAAATTTCGGCCGAAAAAGCGATTGCAGTCTTGGGAATATCCGATCCGCAGTCCATCAACCGATATATTCAAGCCGCCAAACAACCGCCTCTAAAACTTGAAGTCAAAGAAATCGAACGCGTGGATACCCGCCCCAAACTCATTAAACTAATTACAAAGGCCTTTCCCACCAAGCCCAAAATAGCAAAGCCAATAACTGAACTAAAAGGTCCGATAATCCCCAGCCCCGGGGAGGTTGTTTTCGGAAGAGACGGCGTTATTGCTGACATAAAATCAAACCTGTCCAAGAATCAGCCGGTTTTACTGATTGGCCCTCTGGGCATCGGGAAAACCCACATTCTCAAGCACATTACCAAAATACTCGGCCCGAACACTCTTTACCTGGCTTCTCCATCTCCTATCAAAAATACGCTGACTCAGATTTGCGATAAATTGGATCCTGACTGGAGAAAGCAAATAAAAGCCCGCGCTTCAACCAAAGAGATGGTAGATTTTATCGTCAAAATCAAGGGCGCTAAGCCCCCGATCCTGATGATTGATAATCTTAATAACCTGAAAATTTCAGATGTTGATTCTTTTTTAATCCTTCTGGAAAATTTTACGATGCTGGGATCAACCGATGCAACCAACCCCCGCCTCAAGCAGATATGGTGGAAATTTAAACAGATTGAGTTAAGGCCATTGAGCGAAGAAGATTCAAAAGAACTGATAAAATATTTGACTCAAAACCTTTCTATCAGCGATTATGAGATGCTCGAAACCAGGATTTTAAACCTGTCAAATCGCCTTCCCCTTGCCATCGTCGATATGGTCCATCAGGTCAGCCATTTGCCGGTTGTCACAAAAGAAGCGGTCCGTGAAGTTTATCATGAAGCCGGGGTCTATTATCGCGACTGGACAACCGCCATCGTTGTTATTTATTGGGTCGCCGTGGTTTTCCGGTTTCTCGCCCTTGGCACCCGCAGCTACGAGGCCTATTTTCTCGCCGGTTTCGGCGTTACTTTTTTGATGATCTTAAGAAATTTAGCGGCGATGTTGAGGTAGAACAGGAGGATCGAAATGAAGCAAATTAAAATAAAACCGATAGGTATAATTCACTCTCCATACAAAGATGTCAAGGATGTTCCCATCCAGGGTACGTTCAGGAAGGACGTAAAAGGGCGCATAAAACTTTTCCGGAAATATCGGGCCGGGCTGAAAGATATTGAAGGGTTTTCTCATCTTATCCTGATCTACTACTTTCACAGAGCAAGGGAGGAGAAACTCATCGCAAAGCCCTATCTTGATGATGAAACACACGGCATATTTGCGATAAGGAGTCCGATGAGGCCCAATCATATTGGAATTTCCATCGTAAAATTGGAAAAAGTGGAAAAGAACATTGTTGTCTTTTCGGAGGTGGATGTTATAGATAAAACGCCTTTGCTGGATATTAAGCCATATGTTTCGTATTACGACACAAGAAAGAACGTGAAAAACGGCTGGATAGACAAACATTTTGCCGGAGGCAGGATGCCGGAGCGTCTCAAACAACTTGTCAAACCAAAGCGGCGGAAAAATGAGGGGAAATAAATAACATGGCGCAGCCATACATTCATTTGACATTTGTCATTAGTCATTTGTCATTAGGAGCGAAGCGATCGAGTCGAGGGATTAACGTTTAGGATGAGGTAAATATCATTGAAAGATCTCGATGAATTCATAAAACTTGCAGATTATAACCTTAACACATTTAAAGATTGTAATAAGGAATCTTACCATTTTATAAATTCCACTCTTTCCTATTTCTGGGATTATTTATTAAACATCGGGCAAATCAACGTTAATGATTTCCCAAAATTTACGATTAATTTGTTTATTGGCTCAAATTTTGATTTGCTCTTGCAGGCATTTTATTTGTTGATGTCCGGATATTTTAGGCCTTCACTTATTTTACTTAGACCCGTTTACGAATCGGTTGCATTGTGCATGTATTTCTGTGAATTTCCAGAAAAAGAGAAAAAATATCGGTTATCAAAAAATAAGGTTAATTGGTTAAAAGAACAAAAATATATTAGAGGGATAATTGAGAAAATTGAGAAGCAAGGGAAAATATTTAATACAGCTCAACAGGCAGGTTTCTTGTCAAATCTTATTGCCAATCCATTGAAAGAAATAAATTCATTTATACATTTTGATCATGAATATATTTTCACTTCGATAAGCGCTGAAAATAACAATTTAATATTAGGCCCAAAAAAGATTAGTGAAGAACAAAAGAATGGTTTAATCATCTGCCTGTTAGAATCATGTTTATTCTCTTTGATAGTCATGGAAAAATCAATAAAACTTCACAGCTCTCAATTTATTGAGCTTGCCAAGGAAATTACTGATCACATTATTAAGCTAAGAAAACGAAATAAAGAATTACTGGAAGGAACAAAAAATGCTGGCACCAACTCATAGCGTATTCGGAATCTTTTTAACGCTGATAATCTTGGCGGTTTTCGGCATCCAGTGGAGTCTACACTGGACGATACTCCTTGTCGCGATCCTCGGCGCGATTATGCCTGACATTGACCACCCAAAATCAGTTATCGGAAAGATGTTTTATTTCATCTCAGCTCCAATCGAGCGCCGCTACGGCCACCGCACGATAACTCATTCATTCATCGGCTGGGCGATATCAAGCGTGATATTCGCTTTTCTGGTCCTGTTTGGGATTTTTATATTTGGATTTGTTTTGAAGTTTGAAATTGGAGGTTTGGACTTGTGGCCGCGCTGGATCGCCGCCTTTTCAATTAGCTATATGTCCCATCTGTTGCTCGACATGCTCAACCCTCGCGGCTCACAGATGTTCTGGCCCAACCCCGGCAGAGATGTAATGCCGAGAAACCCGAAATTCCGTCCTGAATCCGGCTCAAGAGTAGAAATTCTGATTTTCATTATTTTATTTGCTCTGATGCTGCTCGCCTTCCCGATTTCAAAATACGGCATCGCGAGCTCCTTGCGCTGGCTTCTCGCCACTCCTGGTTCCGCCATTCAGGAGTTTAAATCTATTAAGACCCACACTTACGTTGAATTTAAGGGTTACTTCACCGAGACGAAAGACCCGGTTGAAGGTACAGGAGAAATTCTCGATGTCGATAAACAGCGGCTTATAGTGCTTTACAAAGATAAGTTATATACCTTGAGCGATGAGCTTGCCGCCGATATCACCGCTTCCCATGTTAGAGTAAAAAAGACAAATACCCTGATCAAAATCGAGCACAAGGAATTTAATAATGAATCCCGCGAATATTTGCTCGCACAGATACCGGAAGGCGCTCTTGTTTCAGGCACGGTTAAACTTCCCGTAGGACTGGATATTGAATTCCCCGCCTATTCCAGTTCATATAAACCGATGGAGCAAAAGGGCGATGATCTGATTTTGTCGTTTGCGACGAAAGATCAGATTGAAGGGCTCGCCCTGACTGAAAATTTTAATCTTCAAAAGAGGAAGGATCAGGCCAACCTTGACCAGCTTGAAGCGCAGGCAAACAAGATCAGAAGCCAGATCAGCGCCATAGAATCCGGCGGCGGCTTAACGCCTTTAGGTAAAAAAATGCTTCTAAGCAAAGAGGATATCGAAAAACAGCAATCCCAGCTTGCCGAATTAAAAGGCCAATATGATGAAATAAATGTTAAAATAGAGGAGCTAAGATTAAAAATTAAAGCAAGAAAGTTTGTGTTTTCAGGGGAAGTATATTTAAGGCAATGATATGATTTCTGATGAAGAAAAAGTAAAAATATTATTTAGTAAAATTGGATTGGAATCCTTGTCATTTGATAAAAAAGAAATAAATGTGGCGCAAACGCCAGATTTTAAGGTCTTTAAAAATGATCAATTATTATTTTTTTGTGAAGTTAAAAGCATCGCACAGGATGATTGGCTAGACAAGCAATTAGAAAGCGCCCCGCCACTTACTATTGTGGGCGGTTTCAGGAATGACCCTGTTTTTAATAGATTATCAAACAAAATACATGAGGCCGTCTCTCAATTTGACAGCGTAAATCCTTCTCTTAATTATCCGAATGTATTAGTCTTTCTTAATCACAACGATGAAGACAGCTGTGGATATATTGATTTACTTGGTGTCATTACCGGTTTTGCCCAAATAGAAAAAGGACATCGGCTTAACATTTACACTAAATATTCTGAAGGTCGTATTAAATATGAGAAAGCAAGGGCTAACCTTTATATTTGGATTACAGAAAAAGGAGAAACTTATTATCTCTTTAATAAAGATAATAAGCATTACAGTGATTTGTGCGCCTACTTCGGCAAGGATCCAGATGCGATGAAGAAAATTGTGGCTTAAGGAGTAAAACATGAAAAAATCAATCTGCCTCTTTTTAATAATTTTATTCCTTAGTTCGGCATTAGGCATTAGGCATTCGGCATTTGCGGCAGAGTATGTGCTCGCCTCCGGCGATCAGCTGGAAGTCCGCATCGTCGGCCATAAGGATTTGGATACCAAGCAGGCCATTGCGCCGGATGGTTCGGTTTCTCTTCCGCTTTTGGGCCATGTTGCCGCTTCAGGGCAAACGCTGGCTGATTTTAACAACTACTTAATATCGGAATTTTCAAAATACATTGAGAATCCGCAAATTGTGGTTTATTTAACCCCAAGGCCGATCTACGTGATCCAGCATAATCTGGATAAAAACGCTTGGGAAGTAAAAGAGGCTAAAACTATCGAAGAGGCTCGCGCTTATGCGGGCAAGGATTATAAAGGCGAAATCCATTACGGGGATGTCATTCATGTTGATACTAGCGCACAGCCAAATTGGATAGCGGATAATTGGTATAGAATAATAACAGGGACGGCTGTTGTAGTCGGAATTTATGCGACGCTGCATAGGTAGTATAATCGAATAAATGATTAAACAATCTGAAAGATATTAAATTTATGGCAAAAGATTATTCAAAACTTGAAAAAGACGACTTGCTCAAAGTCATTGAAAAACTTGAATCCCGCAAAAAATATGGTCTGATTTGGGATGAAGAAAAGACCAAAGAGAAGTTTGAAAAGGAATCAGAAAACGCTTTGCCGGTTTTGAAAGAAGTTAAAGGCAAGGAAATTAAAACCGATCCGGCAAAGCCGACTAACATTTTGATTGAGGGCGACAATTATCACGCTTTGTCTGTTCTGAACTACACCCACCAAGGGGAAATAGATGTTATTTACATTGATCCGCCATATAACACAGGAAGAGAAAAAGAGTGGAAGTTCAATGATAAATGGATCGATAAGAACGATTCCTATAGACATAGTAAATGGTTGTCATTTGTATCTAAAAGATTAAGATTAGCCAAACAACTCTTAAAGGAAGAGGGTGTCATCTTAATATCAATTGATGATAATGAGTATGCTCAACTTAAGCTATTTTGTGACAACTTGTTTGGAGAAAAACAATTTATTGGATCGCTGGTGTGGGAAAAAAAGAAAAAAGGATCTCATCTAGATGTTGCAATCACTAATGTAAAGGAATATATTTTGGCATACTCAAAAAATGCTGACTTTTTTGGAGGGTTAATTGGCGAGGTCAACGAAGATAAGGAAACTTATCCGTGCTTAAATCCAGGAAATGGATATTCGGCAAGAACTATTCCTTTTGGCACAAAATCAACATATAGGCAAGGCGATGTCTCTTTGCCAAAAGGTCATATCATTTCTGCCGGCAACATGAAACTCACTTTACTTTCTAATCTAAATATTAAAAATAAAAGACTTAAAGATGATGTCACTATAAAGGCAGAGTGGAGATATGATCAAAATAGCATCAATGAGTTTGCACAAAAGGATGAATTGTATTTTACTCAAGACCTATATTTGAGAAGAATTGTCGCAGCCCCCAGGTACAAAAAATTAAAAGATTTACTTCTTCGAACAAGCAATGCAGCCCTCGAAGAACACTTAAGGGAGCTGATTGAGTTGTATCAAGATGAAGACCCTGATAAAGAAAAAATAAAATCCCTTCTAAAAAAAATTCAGTCTTTGGAAGAAAGTGATTACAATACTGAAATTAATCCTAATAACTTATATATGGATGGATGGGGGTCAAATGAGGATGGAGATAACGAGCAAAGAGATATTTTTGGCAAAAAGGTATTTGATTACCCAAAGCCATCACGATTGATAGAAAAACTTATAGCGGCAACTGGAATAAGTGCTGGCATCGTGCTTGACTTTTTTGCGGGCTCTGGCACAACAGCACATGCGGTGATGAAATTGAATAAGAAAGGGAAAAACATTCAATATATTTTATGCACGAATAATGAAGATAATGACGGGAGCGGACTGAAGATCGCGACTGATATATGCTATCCTCGCGTCAAGAAAGTTATCGAGGGATTTATTGATAGAAATAAGAATAAAGTCGAAGAGCTTGGAGGTAATCTCAAATACTTCAAAACTGCTTTCGTCAAAACTTCTATCAGCCGAGACGATTTGAAAATACGCATTACCCGCGAATGCACTGAAATGCTTTGCTTACGGGAAAGCATTTTTGACGAAGCGAAAGCCACCAATGCTGATTACCGTATTTTTGAGCAAAACGGAAGAGTGATGGGTATATATTATGCACTGGAGCGTGACGGCTTGAAGCAGTTGAAAAAAGAATTAGATAAAATGAAAGGCGAAAAACTGCTTTATTGCTTTACTCTCGATCCCTTGGGATTAGATAAAGCAGATTTTGAGGAATGGGAAAATGTAAGTTTGGAACCTATCCCGCAAAAAATATTAGATATTTATGAGCAAATCTATGAATATTGATCTGAAACCATATCAAGAAAAGGCGGTGGGCGAGCTTGTCGCCACAGTCAAAACCCTGCTTGAAAAAGAGGGACAGAAAAAGGTTTGCGTTTTTCAAGCCCCGACCGGAAGCGGAAAGACCATAATGACCGCCAAGTTTATTGAGGAAATTATCAAGGAACTGCCCGATGACGATTTGTGCTTTGTGTGGGTAAGCATTGGCAAAGGCGATTTGCATTTGCAGAGTAAGCGTAGTTTGGAAGAAGTTTTTGGAGGCGCACCGAGGGTGTCATTTGTGGAAGAAGAATTTGCCGGTGGTCGCGAGCGGATCGTAAGAAATGAGGTAGTGGTAGCGAATTGGGAAAAATTGCGGAGCAAAGATCGAGAAACCGGCGAGTGGAAAAATGTTTTGATGAAAGACGGCGAGAAAATAAACTTCCGCGACGTGATGGCAAAAACCAGAGAACAGAGAAAAATTATTTTAATCATTGATGAAAGCCACATCGGAGCAACAGCGGAACGGACTAACGAATTGCGCGAAGAAATAAATGCCGATGTTATTTTGGAAATGAGCGCGACGCCTAAGATACAATCCGATCAGCGGGATTTGGCTCGAGGCATGGCAGGATTCATTTTTATTGAACCGAAAGAGGTTATAGAAGAGGGAATGATCAAAAAAGAGTTGATTATCAACGAAAGGATTGACGAAATTACCGGCAACGAAAGCGACTCGCAAGAGGTAGTTTTGAAAGCGGCCTATCAAAAACGGCTTGAGTTAAAAAAGCTTTTTGAAGCTGAAAAATCTATCGTAAATCCGCTTGCGCTGGTGCAGATACCAACTGCGGAAGCAGGTGAAGACAAAATAAAAGCGGTAAAAGAGTTTTTATCGCGCAAAGGCATAACCGAGAAAAACGGTAAGCTTGCTATTTGGCTGGCGGACGAAAAATCAGCCGCTTTGGGTCCGAAAAACGAATGGGTTAGAGATTTGGATAATGAGATTGAGTTTCTTATTTTCAAACAAGCGATAGATACCGGCTGGGACTGCCCTCGCGCTCATATCTTGGTGAAGTTCAGGGAATCACACAGCGAAACATTTGAGATCCAAACTGTCGGGCGAATTTTGCGAATGCCTGAACAGAAACATTACGCGAGTGAAGATTTGAACATAGGATATATCTATACCAATGTCCAAAGCATTATCGTCAAAAAGGAAGAATATAACCCGAACATCATCAAGCACCTCAAAAGTATTCGCGTGGCGGAGTATAAGCCAATCAAGCTCGTTTCGTATTACAAGGCGCGCGCCGATTACGGCGATATTACATCGAGTTTTTCGCACATGTTTGAAAAAGTTGCCTGTGAGCATTTTGGCTTGAAAGGTGATCACACTTTGTTTGCGCAAAATACGGAGAAGTTGGAGCTCGCGGGCATGGTGCTTGATATCAAAAAGTATCAGCAAGACATCATCGCTAACGCCAAAATTGAAGGCAAGAGTTTTGATGAGATCGAGGGCAAGATTGACTCTGCGGCGCACGCTCGCCTGACTATCGCCGGAAATGATTTGCAAGCGTTGTTTGAGCAGGTTATCAAAAATAATCTTGGCTCGTTCAAAAATATCAAAAGATCGGTGCCAAAGGTGAAAACGGCAATTTATTCGTGGTTTAGAAAATATCTTGGCGCGAAAGAATGGCCTGAAGAAGCGATCCTCGTGCAGATGATTTTCTTGCACAACGGGAATAGAAAAGTATTTGAGAAAGAAATCTTGGCGGCGGCGATTGAGGTGTATAAGACGGTGCAAGAAAAAGAAATCAAGAAACGAGTTGAGGAAAGCGAACAATGGTATGATCTTGAAATCGCGCCGGAAAGTTTTTTCAACAAATATGCGGACGAACTCGTGGAAGCCAAAAAGTATGTCTATGAGCCGTGCTATTTGAGCGCGGAGCGATCAGACCCCGAAAGACAATTTGAAAGGTTTTTGAACGAGAATGTCGGAAAAATAGTTTGGTGGTGGAAAAACGGAGAAAATAAAAAGGATTATTTTGGGATCAAATATGAATATCCTGCAGGTGTTATCCATACTTTCTATCCTGATTATTTGGTGCAATTAAAAGATGGGAAATTGAGCCTATTAGAAACTAAGGACCAAGGGGATCAAGATGGTAATAGTTATACAAAAGCCAAAGCCGAAGCATTACAATCTTATATTCAAGAACAACTAAAGAAAGGTAAAAAGCTTGTTGGTGGGATTGTCATTCAAGTAAATGGCGAATGGAAGATCAATCAGCAAGCATCTTATAATTGGGAAAAGTGTCTGCGCAATGATTGGTCTGAATGGGGGAAAGTCACTATTGTCTAACATCTGGTTGGCCTTATCTATTTCGCTAAAATAAAGAGTGGGAGATAAAAAACTATGAATGATGAAAAAGGTTCAATTTGGAGAAAATGGGATTTACAAGTCCAAACAAGACTGGATACAAATTATACATGTCTTGGGAATAATAGTTTGAATGCGATTGATTTAAAAAAGTTGATAGTAGCAACCGGACTTACCGAAACTGAAATTACCGCTCAAGAAAAAGAAATAGATGCGCAAAAATATGCAAAGTTATTTATTAAATATGTTGAATTATTTACGGATATAAGTGTTTTAGGCATTACTGATCACAATATAGGTGCGGGAATTGATGCACTTATTAATGAAGCAAAGAATTCATCTCGTGAAATTGTCATTTTGCCTGGGATTGAAGTTTCATCGGCTCAAGGATTGCACATATTGTGCTTATTTGATCCCGAAAAGAAATGGCGTAATAATTGGGCCGAATCAATAGATCATTTTCTAACTGAATTAGGATTAACAAATGGCGCTTTTAATGCTCAGAATCAGCCGTTGAACTCAACGAAAACAGCTCAAGAAATATTAGGGATTACCCACAAAAAGGGCGGTTTATGTATTTTTGCCCACATAGGGACAGATAATGGCCTTTTTAAATTTTCTAACACGGCAAGCGGAGGCAATGCTCATATTTCTGTCTATAAAGACAATCTTTGTCAGATGGTCCAGTTGCCCCATAGCGGGAATTTGTCTATAGGAGTACAGAATATTATTAACGGAAAGGATCCGCAATATGGCAATAAAAGTGCAACTAAAGTTAAATGTTCTGACGCTCGAAAATTAACAGAAATTGGCAATTGTTTTACATGGATTAAAGCCGATCCAACATTTGAGGGTTTAAAGCAGATCATATTTGAGCCACAAGAGCGAGCAAAGATTCAAGAACAAAATCCCTTTGATGACAGGAAAAAACTACATTTCAATTGCATAAAAATTGTTGGTAGCAAGAACTTTATTGTTCCCGATGTCGAGATTTCTCTGAATAGAGAGCTTGTGGCAGTCATTGGCGGTCGTGGTAGTGGGAAAAGCGCCTTACTGGAATCTATAGCCTTCTTGAATGAAGAGCATACAAAACAAGATCAGAATAACAAGCCCAAAATAATCGAATTTTATAGACAGAATACAGAAGGCAAAGACCCCGCTCCGGGTTTTGTCTTGGAAACTGAACTTATTGATAAAGATAATAATAAAGAACAGTACAAGAAATCTCTTGAAAACGATGAGAGCTTGGGGCTACCCTTTTTGTATATTGGACAAGAACAGTTAAGTGCGCTCGCCACAAATGACAGGGAACTAACTGAAAAAATCTGCGAACTGATTAACCTTGATTTTGCCGAGCTTAAAAAAACCGAGCTTGTTGAACAAGCAAGAGAATATCTTGCAAACATAGAAAATACACAAGCAGAACTTGGCGATCTTTATAAAAAATATTCTGACTATAAAGATAGTGATTTTGGCCCGTGGTTAGATAAACTCATAAAAAGGAAAGAGGAGCAAAAGAAAAAACTTTCTTCAAAGGAGACGAAAGATTTACTCGACGCTATTGGGAAAGCAACCGAGCGAGGATTAAAGCTAAAAGATTTTAAACAAAGCATTGAACAATTAAAGCTCGACCTTAAAAATATCGGAATAAATAAACAAATAAATGCGCTGAACAAAACACTAAAGAATATTTACCCGCAAGACGCTGCCGTTATTCCCAGCATTGATTTTGCGCCGCAAGAGGAATTTATCAATGAAAAACAATCTTTAATTGATGAGGAGATGAAGAAATTACGCTCCCTAATCATCGAAAAGAAAAAATCCTTGATAGCGCTTGGTCTTAAAGAAGATATAAGTATATTGCTACAATCCGCAGAAACTATCGAAAGGGAGATTAATAATGCCAAGAAAGATAAGGAAGTTTACGAAAAGAAGTTAAATTATCTCAAAGAACTAATGATATTGCGAAATGGCCTTTTTGGAGCAATCAAAAGTTATCTAACCGATAATACTACAGAGATAGATAATAAATTTGTGGAATTTAAAGGTTCGCGCGATGATTCAACAGTAGAAGAAAAAGAGTTGTTCTCAAGTATAATTAAGGATGTGTCTGTGGAGGGAATGATTATCTTCGATCAAGATATATTTTCTAAGTACTTGCTCGAAAACTGTTTTGATAAGCGTGTAGTGAAAAATGTAGAAGAGGTAAAAGCGTTAGTCGCTAAAAGAAACGAAAAAGGCGGGGCAAAAGAGATTACACTTGAAAGTTTGAAGAAATGGGTTGAAGAAGAATTGGACGCCTTTTTGCTTACAGATTCATTAACCTCACGCGGGCGCGAGAATTTTACCAACTTTATTTTTACAAAATGGTCTGAATTCTTAGGGGTTAAGGCGATTGTTAAATTAAAGGGCATCCCTACCGAGAAACTCTCTGTCGGTCAACGAGGGACACTTTTGCTAAAAATCTATCTTGCAACTGCAACAGTCAAACAGATATTCATAGTGGATCAGCCCGAAGATAATTTAGACAATCAATTTATAATGAACGAGCTTGTTCCACTTGTCCGTCAGATTAAAAAATCACGCCAAATTATTATTTCTACTCACAACGCTAATCTGGTTGTAAATGCAGATGCGGAACAGATTATAGTAGCTCGCCTTGACATAGAAAAGCGAGACTATGTTAGCGGGGGCATAGAAAACAAGTTTATCAATAAGAGTATTAAGGAAATTCTTGAGGGTGGCGAGGATGCATTCAGAAGTCGAGAGAATAAGTACGGGATGGGAATTATTTAATACCCTTGCATGAAAACATCATACAAGGGGCCAGCTTTTTATGTTTGCATGCCCTGATATAATTCCAAACAATGACAACTACAAAACCTCACAAATTAGCCGCGGTTTTGTCCGGCGGCGGTGGTCGCGGCGCGGCGCATCTCGGAATAATCAAATCCCTTTTTAAACAAGAACTTAAACCCGATATCTATATCGGCTCATCCGTCGGCGCCATAATCGCGGCCATGATGGTAGAAAAATCGCAAGACATACTTTCTTTATCTCGATATATATAATATGAAGGCCCTATATCTTATAATCGCCGCCTTGGTTGGTTTATCCTCCGTTTGCGCGGCGGGGAATCCCGGGAAGCTGGAAGCCCTCGCCAAAAACTATAGAAATCTGGCCGATCGGCCGCTTGCTGTCAATCTCAATCCGGGAGACTATAAGATAAGGTATGATCTAAAGAAAAATACCGCCGAAATAAAACTGTCCCGAGCCAACTTTTTGCTTACATCGAAAGCCATCGAACTTTATGACCCTACCCTCCTGCTCGAGTCCAACAACATTAGGATCATATTAAGCCGTAGCTTCTAATAAACAAAGAACGCCTCTTTAGTGCAACTGCTCCCAGCATTCTCATTTTAGCATTTTTTCGCTTTTCCCCGTCAAGTTCGTTCAGTCGGTTTATAACCAATCCTATCCGACTATGCTTCGTCCTCATCCTTCGGACTTCGCATATGGTGGGGGAGCCACTCACTCCGGCGGTCGGTAAAAAAATTTGTAAGGAATATTAGCATTATACACCGGCAATTTTTTTTACCTCCCTTGACCCTTCGCTCACTCCGCTCATTCAGCAATTAGATTAAATATTAATGTGTTGCTTCATTCGCTCCGTTCGCTTCGGGTGACGGGGGCGAAAAAATGCTTTTTATCTCCCATGCTGGGAGCAGTTGCTTGCCTGCCGGTAGGCAGGCTTCCAGCCTATTTTTTAGGGAGGTGTTGTTCATGGCTCGTTTGGTTGGCTTGCCCGCCGTAGCACGCAGTGCGCAGGCGGGTGTCGTTGGTTCCCGTTCCTTACCTGCTTCTTTTTCTCCGCTTGTTTTCTCAGTTGTCTCTTTCTTCCTCGCTCGCGGCTTTCGGGTTGCCTCCGGCGGTGCTCTGGGGGCTGATTCATTTGCCCTTTCGGCCTTGCTCCAGCAGGGTGCGTCTTCTTTGGGGGTTGTCTTTTCCGCCTGGTCTTCTTCCTCTGGTTTTCCTGCCTCCGTGCGTCCCCAGGTCAGTCAGTTCCTCTCCTCGGGTGGTCAGGTTGTTTGGGGCGCTGGTTCGCCCGGTGCGCCCCGTCAGCAGGCTATCTCTGCCCTTTTGGGGCGCAATCAGCACCTTGTTTCTGCCTGCTCGGTTCTGGTGGCTTTCCTCTTCGGTCCTTCCCGCGGGTCTCTCTTCACGGTGCGCCAGGCGGTTGCCCGTGGCGTTCCGGTTGTGGTTTTCCTCTGCGGTGGGGGTACTTCTTTGCCCGCTGATCTAGCCAGTAGTTGCTTTATTTTTCAGGGAGAGGAGGTGATTAGGTCATGGTAGTTTCAGTCTTGTCCCCTTGTTTGCAGTGCGGTCATATATTGCCGGGTGTTCCGTGTGGCCCTCACAATCGGGTCAGTTGCGCTCGTTTCCTCAATTACATCCAACAGCTTCATCGGATACGCGAGCATCACATTCTGATTAAAGAGCTTAAGCAGCTTATTTCACAATAGGAGGTGATTTATATGAGAACATGTTGTGTTTGTGGTTCGTTCCTGGTTCCTTGCAACGAAGGCATAGATCATATCGGTTTTGAACCGTATACGCTCAAGCAAATTGTTTTTATTTGCCAGGGTTGTTTGCATGCGATTCAAGATCAAGTTGAATATGGCTTTTCACATCGCTACGCAGAAGTATAAGAACAGCCCGCTTTCCACTTACAGGAGGCGGGCTTTTTTATGGTCGCATACCCTGATATAATTTCATGTATTAGCTGTGGTCTTGTCCGGCGGTTTATCCCGAGCGAAGCACCGAGCTTGTCGAGGTGCGAAGTCGAGGGATGGCGGTCGCGGAGCAGCACATCTCGGAATTATTAAGTCTTGAAATCTCCTCTTGAAGGCAAATTTAAAAGAAAAAGCTTTAAATACAGATTAAAAAGATATTTTTCTTAATTCCCCGCCCCATTT